>Ga0155452_1023_pt1 | contig 12739 bp, 13 predicted proteins | sample RifCSPhighO2_02_FD_111900 | JGI IMG/M metagenome (GOLD analysis project Ga0155452, IMG submission 111900) | Elusimicrobia bacterium RIFCSPHIGHO2_02_FULL_57_9
AGGGGAGGACTTGAACCGATCTTAAGAACGCTCAGCCCTTTTATGTTGGGCATGCAAGCATGCCGGGCTGAGCTAAGTCCTCCCCGCGCCAAGATTTTCCGATGGACCCCGCCTGTTTGACTTGTCCATCAGTTAATAGATATATTCAATCGAGGTAAATTTCGGGTTGCTCATCAGCGAGGAGAAAATAAATGGGCGAGACACTGGTGGTCGTCAGCAAAGTAAAAAAAATGGTGAAGGAGGCGGGTTTTAGGACCGGCGGCGATTATATCGACAGCCTTTCAAGCAGAATTGATTCTATCGTCAAGGCTTCCATTGAAAAGGTGAAGCTAAACGGTGGAAAGAAAACCTTGGGCGCCGAAGACCTCTCCTAAGCCGCCGTCGCATCAATGCAAACGTTCAGGGATTACATGGAGGCGGCTCTCTATGATCCTGAACGCGGCTATTATATCCGCAGGGTTCCTACCGAAGATTTCTACACGGCCCCTGAACTCCATCCCGTCTTTGCCGCGGTTTTAGCCCGGCAAATCGCCCGGCAGCTTGATTCTCTTAAGGCTGCCGGCGTGGCTGGGCCTTATTCGGTGGTAGAGCTAGGATCCGGATCGGGGATATTAGCCAGGGAGATTCTCAAGCGTTTAAAAGAGGAATCTCCCCCTTGGGCGCAGAGCATCCGCTATATTCTCGTGGACCGCTCCAGAAACGCGCTGCTTGACAGCATCATCTCCTTGTCGGCTTCCTATGAAAGGGTGATGGGCTGCAGCCGGCTTGAGGATGTGCTTCCCTGCTCCGGGGTTTTCTTTTCCAACGAGCTGCTGGACGCCTTCCCCGTACATCTGCTCGAAAAGCGCGATGGCGGGGTTTACGAGGTCTATGTGGAAGAATCCGGGCGCACCCTCCTTTCCGAGCTTTCTCGCGGAGAGCTTAAGCCTTTTGCCGACGCTATCGGCCCTCGTCTTGAGGAAGGCGAACGTCATGCGGTTAATCTCGAGGCTTTGCGCTGGCTGCGTACTGTTTCGGAAAAGTTGAAAGAAGGGACTCTCGTCACCATTGATTATGGCAAGCGTTTTTCGGGAGCGCCGAATCCGCCGCGCGCGTTTCACAGGCATTCCCGCGACGAGCGGCTGACCGAGGATAAGGGGCTTAAGGACATCACCGCCTCGGTTGATTTCGACGCCATGATCCATGAAGGCAAGCAACTGGGGTTCCAACTGGAATCCTACGGCACCCTGGCCCGCTTTATGCTCGATGGCGGCATAGCCGAATGGTTTGAGCAGGCGGATAAGCAGGGCGCGATCCCTTCCTTCAAATCAAGGGCCAAGATGAAAACCCTTATTCACCCGGAAGGGATGGGGGAAGTCTTTAAAGTCCTGATCCAGAGGAAAAAGCATTTGGAGCCGCTGCCATGATGAGCGCCTATGCCGTGATCTATATCATCAGCCTGCTCGCCATGGCTTTCGCGGCCGGCGCCTTAATCGCGGCCAAACTTCTGCGCCCGCGCGTGGAATACGCCCGCAAGCTGAGTACCTATGAATGCGGCATTCCCGCCGTGGGAACCACCGAGGTCAATCTCAACATCCGTTTTTACCTTTTTGCCCTGCTTTTCGTCATCTTCGACGTTGAAACTTTATTCCTCTATCCCTGGGCCGTGACAGCCCGGGAACTGGGGCCGATCGCCATCGCCGAAATGGGCGTTTTCCTCGCCATTCTATTTCTGGGGTTGGCCTACGCCTGGGCCAAGGGCGCCCTGGTCTGGGAATAATATGGGAATTATCATCGAGAAACTGCCCGGCATCACCAAAGGCTTGCCGGGAGGCGGGCTGATGCTGACCACCGCGGATTATTTCGTGGATTTAGGGCGCAAATACTCGCTTTGGCCCATGACTTTCGGCCTGGCCTGCTGCGCCATCGAGATGATGGCATCCTACGCTTCGAGATTCGACTTTGACCGGATGGGCGTCATCCCCCGGGCCAGCCCACGCCAAGCCGATGTCATGATCGTGGCCGGCACCGTGGTCAAAAAAATGGCTGAGCCGATACTGGAAATTTATCATCAGATGCCGGAGCCGCGCTTCGTTATTTCCATGGGCAGTTGCGCCAATTGCGGAGGACCTTATTACGATTCCTATTCAGTACTAAAGGGGGTCGACCGCATCGTTCCCGTGGACGTCTATATCGCGGGCTGCCCGCCTCGTCCCGAGGCCCTGCAATTCGCCGTGATCAAGCTCCAGGAAAAAATCGCCAAGATGAAACTGGCCGAGGGAGCCGGGGCTTCCCCTCAGCAGGAGAAAGGCAGCCGGGATATTAATGCCCCGCAGGAGCCCGCGCAGGCATGACGCAAGAAGAACTCCTCTCCCGGCTGTCCGCTCAGCTTCCCCAGCTTGAGAAGTCGGCCGTCGGGGTCAAGGATTACGTTACCATGCGCCTTAAATCCGCTTCGGATCTGCCTGTCGTGGCCGAAATTCTCAAAAACGAGCTGGGCTTCGATTATTTTGAAATAGTCAGCGCCACGGATTGGCTGGGGCCGGTAAAGCCCGAGGGTTATATCCGCAATCCCAACCCTAATGTTTTTTTGCCGGAAGGAGCTACGCCTCAAAACATGCCGGGGGCTACCCCCGGAGTTCATTATCGTCCCGTTTTCGAGCTGCTCTGGGTTTTGGCGAACATCAAGGAAAAAATCCGCGTTTTCCTGCGCCTGGAAATCCCTCGGGACAACGCCGAAGCGCCGAGCTTGACCGGCCTTTTTAAGGCCGCGGACTGGCAGGAGCGCGAAGTTTTCGATTTGATGGGCATTCGCTTTGCAGGCCATCCCAACCTGATCAAGATTCTGACTCCCGATTTTACCGTGGGCCACCCGCTGCGCAAGGATTACGTTCACGTGAAGGATAAATATGACGAGGACTAGCCCCTTGGCGGGGGTTAAAACCGACACTCTTTTCGTCAATCTGGGCCCGCAGCATCCTTCCACCCATGGCGTGCTGCGCGTAGGCTTGACCATCGATGGCGAGGTGATCACCAAGGCGGTTCCGGATATAGGCTATCTGCACCGGGGCACCTCTAAGTTGGCCGAGGTGCGGGGCTATCATCATTGCGTGGTTTTAACCGATCGCTGGGATTATGTTTCGGCCATGCCCAACAATCTGGTCTTCTGCCTGGCCGCCGAAAAATTAATGGGCCTTAAAATTCCGCCGCGCGCCAAAGCCCTGCGCGTGCTTATGTGCGAGCTTAACCGCATCGCCAGCCACCTGCTTTTTTTCGGGACCTACGGCATCGACCTCGGGGCTTTCACACCGTTTTTGTACGCCTTCCGCGAGCGGGAAATGGTGCTGGATTTGTTTGAAATGTGCTGCGGCGCCCGGCTGACCTACAACTACATTCGTCTCGGCGGCGTCATGGTCGACGTGGGCGATAACTGGATCGCCAAGACCAAGGAATTCATCGAGTATTTCAAGCCGCGTCTGGATGAATACGACACCCTGCTGACCTATAACCCGATTTTTATGGTCCGCACCCGGGAAGTGGGGAAAATTGCGGCGGAGGTGGCTGTGAATTGGGGCCTTTCCGGGCCTAATCTGCGCGGCTCAGGCGTCAACTACGATGTGCGCAAGGCCGATCCCTATTGCGGCTACGAGCAATACGATTTTGAAGTGCCCCTGGGCAAATCCGGCTCCTGTTGGGACCGCTACTTTTGCCGGGTCTCGGAAATGCGCCAATCCGTGCGTCTTTGCGAGCAGGTCCTGGCCACGCTTCCCCCCGGCGAGTTCATGGCCATGGGCGTAGCCAAGGTCCCCAAACCCGCTGCCGGCGAGGCTTACGCCCACGTGGAGGGAGCCCGCGGCGACCTTGGCATTTATCTGGTCTCGGACGGCCAGGCCAGCCCTTATCGCATGCATGTGCGCGCGCCTTCCTTCATAAACCTAGCCATCTTGCAGGAAATGCTGGTTGGCAACAAGGTGTCGGATGTCATCGCCATCCTGGGCTCCATTGATATCGTGCTGGGGGAGGTGGATAGATGACAGCGAGCGGCAGCGGGCAGGCTCCACCCCCGAAGAAGGTCATCCCCGATCCAGTTTTCAACGAAAAAAACGGCCGCCTCCTTAAGGATACCCGCTATTGGCCGACTGAAGTCTGGGCCAACCCTTGGGCAAGCCCGGCTTATCGCCGCGGCGCGATGTTGTTGATCGGGATTATTGGAGCAATATTTGCTACGGGTTGGATGATAGGCGAGCTGGCTCCTTTAGGCGATACCCTTTATCAGCTGATTGCCTCCGTCGCCTCAGCCGGGGGGCTGCCGCAGACCGCGACGGAAGCGACATGGATCATGATCAAGGCGCTCATCATTTTGCATGTGGTGCTCATTAACGGACTCTGGGCCGTTTGGTGGGAACGGAAAATCTCGGCACATATCCAATCTCGGGTCGGCCCAACCTATGCGGGAGGCTTTCACGGCTGGGCGCAGACCATTTTAGACGGCATCAAGCTGCTCCTTAAAGAAGACATTACGCCCGCCGTGGCCGATAAATGGGTGCATGCCTTAGCGCCCGCCATCGTGGTTGTTCCGGTTATCATCGCCTTCGCTCCGGTCTCATTCGGCTCCCAGCTTGCCGCAGCCGACATCGATGTCGGCGTGCTCTATATTTTTGCCTTCGCGGGCATCTCGGTTATCGGAGTGGTCATGGGCGGCTGGGCCTCGGGCAATAAATACTCGCTTTTAGGGGGCCTGCGCGCCACGGCTCAATTGGTGAGCTACGAGTTGCCGCGCGGCTTCTCGGTCGTGCCCGTGATCATGTTTTCGGGCTCGCTTGATCTCTCGGTCATCGCTCACGCGCAGGCCGGATATTGGCTGGGCTTTATCCCCAAGTGGTTTATCTTTTATCCGCTGGTCGGGCAATTGGCTTTTATCATTTTTCTGATCGCCTCCGTGGCCGAGACCAACCGCACGCCCTTCGACATCCCCGAAGCCGAATCCGAGCTGGTCAGCGGCTTTCATACCGAATATTCGGGCATGAAATGGTCCATGTTTTTTCTGACTGAATACGGTTACGTGCTCCTGGCTTGTTTCTTGCTGGCCACCTTTTTCTTGGGAGGGGGGGCGGCTCCCCTGCCGGGCTTGGAGATTATTCCCAGTTGGATATGGATGCTGGGCAAGGCCATGGCCATGATGTTTGTTTTCCTCTGGGTGCGCTGGACCTTCCCGCGCTTCCGGGCCGATCAGCTGATGGATTTTAACTGGAAATTCCTGCTGCCCTGGTCTTTCGCGAATATCGCATTCGCCGCAGCTGCGCTTCTTTATCTTTCATGATCGCCTATTTTAGGACTGTATTCACCGCCGCCTGGGCCCTCCTCCAGGGAATGGCCATCACTTTGAAGTACTTGTTTAAGCCCTCCATCACCATCCATTATCCCACGGAAAAACTGGTGCCTTACGAGAAATTCCGCGGGGCGCTTCTTTTCGATGCGGAAACCTGCATCTCCTGCAACCTTTGCGTGAAGGCCTGCCCTTCGGCCTGCATCCAGCTTGAGAACGCGACGAATCCCCAAACCAAGAAAAAGATCGCCAAGGTGGATTGGTACAGCATCGACTTCGGCAAATGCAATTTCTGCCGCCTCTGCGAGGAGGTCTGCCCCACCAAGCCCAAGGCCGTCTGGCATTCGCTTGATTACGAGGTGGTATTCTACACCCGCGATGAGATGGTCCGCTGCTGGAAGGCGGGGATCAATTATATCGGCAAATACTGGAATCGCAAGGAAAAGATTTTCAAGGATCCCGAAGGACAAATTTCCATTCAAGAGGTGCACTCCCGAAGATGACTCTGGCGAGCTTCGCGTTTTATTCCATGGCGGGCCTGGCGTTGATCTCGGCGCTCTTGGTCGTGACCCTGCGCAACACCGTGCATTCGGCGCTGTTTCTCGGCCTGAGCTTGGCCGCGGTGGCCGGGTTATACGCCGCGCTGGGGGCTGATTTCCTTTTTGCCGGCCAAATTCTGGTTTATGTAGGCGGCATCGCCGTTCTAATCATGTTCGTGGTCATGCTCTTGGGCCGCGCCTCCGACCTGCACCTGCGCCAGGTCAACAATCAATGGCTGGCGGGACTCTTGGTCTGCGCGGTTTCCCTGACCGGGCTCTGGCGCATCATCAAGGTCTTCTCTAATGTCCTGGCGAAGGCGGCTCCCGTTCCCACCACGCGTCCGCTGGGAATTTTCATGATGAGGGATTACGCGCTTCCCTTTGAAATTATCTCCCTGGTCTTAACCGCCGCCTTGTTGGGCGCCGTCTTCTTTTCCTGCGCTGAGAGAGACAACCCGGGAGCGCCGCAATGAGCGCGCAAATCTCGCTTGCCCATTACCTGACGCTTGGGGCCCTGCTCTTTTTAATCGGAATGTTCGGGGCCCTGACTAGACGCAATATCATCGGCATACTCATGTCCATCGAGCTCATGTTTAACGCGGCCAATATCAATCTGGCGGCCTTCAACCATTTTCTTCACCCGCAGGGCGTCGCCGGCCAGGCCGTAGCCCTTTTCATTATCGCCGTGGCCGCAGCCGAAGTCGTCGTCGGCCTAGCCCTGGTTTTGGCTATTCACCGCAACACCGAGACCGTCTATGTCGAGGAATTCAGCATCCTGAAGGGTTGATATGCTTGAACACGTTTATCTCATCCCGCTCATTCCCCTGGCCGCTTCCCTGCTCATCATTTTCTTAGGCTCGGAAGGCGGACATTCCCGGATGCCCCTGCTCAGCATTCTCGCCATGGCCTGGTGTCTGGCCCAAGCGCTGGGCATTTTCTGGCAGGCCGCTTGCGGACATGTTCATTTGCCTTATCAGGCGAGTTGGGATTGGTTCTCCTTCCCAGTGGACGCTGGAGGCAAGGCCTTCTCTTATTCGATGCCTATCGGGGTTTTGATCGATGGAGCGGCCGCTGTGATGCTGGTGGTAGTCACCTTGGTCAGCTCTTTGGTGCAGATATACTCCTTAAGCTATATGCACGGCGACCCCCGCTTCAAGCGTTATTATGCCTTTCTTTCCTTTTTTACCGCCTCCATGTTGGGACTCGTTGTGTCCAACAATCTCCTGGTTACTTTTGCTTGCTGGGAACTGGTCGGCGTTTCCTCCTATTTGCTGATCGGTTTCTGGTTTGAAAAACCGGGCCCGGTCTATGCCTCGAAAAAAGCTTTTATCACCACAAAATTAGGCGACTGTGGACTCTATCTGGCCCTGTTGTTTATTTTCACCAAAGTGGGCAGCTTTCAAATCACGCAGATTCAGGATTTTGTCAGCCGGGGGTATCTGGCGCCCATGGCCGCCACCCTGATCGCTCTGGGATTATTGGCCGGGGCGGTGGGAAAATCAGCCCAATGGCCGCTGTTTATCTGGCTTCCCGACGCCATGGAAGGTCCCACGCCGGTTTCAGCTTTGATCCACGCCGCCACCATGGTGGCGGCCGGAATCTATCTGGTTGCCAAATGCTATTTCATTTACGTGGCCAGCCCGCTTGCCATGGAAACCGTCGCTTGGGTGGGCCTCATCACCGCGCTGCTGGCCGCGACCATGGCCATGGTGGCCTACGATATCAAGCGCGTGCTGGCGTTCTCGACCGTCTCGCAGCTGGGCTTTATGATGTGCGCGCTGGGCGTGGGCGGCTATACGGCCGGCTTGTTTCATTTAACCACCCATGCTTTCTTCAAGGCCCTGCTTTTCCTGGGCGCCGGCTCGGTGATTCACGCGGTGCACAGCAACGACATGCGCCACATGGGCGGGCTTTCCAAAAAAATGCCCATCACCTTCGTGACCATGTTCATCGGCACCTATGCCATCGCGGGCCTTTGGCCTTCGGCTGGATTCTACTCAAAGGAACTGATTCTGGAGAAGGTTTACGGGCATAGCCCGCTGATGTTCGCCATCCTGCTTTTCGCGGCCCTGCTCACCGCATTCTACATGTTCCGCCTGATTTTCCTGACTTTCCTGGGCTCGCCGCGCGACACAGTCAAGCATCATCATGCCGATGAGTCCCCGGCGGTTATGACCGGCCCCTTGCTGCTCCTGGCTTTCCTTTCCATCGTCTCCGGCTATCTTTTGGAAAGAAATCACCTTTTCGCCCATTTGGTGGACTATACCTTTCCAGAGGGAATGAAGCCCGAGGGCGCGCATGTCAATGCGCTGTTCCTCAATTACGGGGTGAGCGCCCTGGTGCTGGGTTCCATAGGATTATCCTGGAAACTGTATGGCGGCCAGGATTTTAAGCTGGCCGAATCCTTGAAACAGAAGCTTTCTTGGCTTTTCAATGCGCTGGAAGACCGCTACGGCTTTGACGAGATCTTTCTGGGCCTGGTGTCTTTCTCGGATAAATCGGCCCGATTGGCGTTCTGGTTTGACACGGCCGTGGTGGACCAGATTTTTGTCGACGGCTGGGGCTTGCTCACGAAAATCATCGCTGAAATCAGCAATCTCTTCGACGCCATGTTTATCGACAGGACCGTCGACGGCTTTGGCGACTTAAGCGTGGATGTGGGCAGCGGCCTGCGCTCGTTGATTTCCCGCGGCCAGGTTCAAGAATATTTGATGTATATCGCCATCGCGGTGAGTCTTTTTGCGACGTTGATATTGTCACGCTAGGCACATGACGACAAAGCAAATCTTATATGTCGCCAGTGCCTGAACGCTACCGCGTTCAGGGAGATTCGAAATGTACTTATTAAGCCTTATCACTTTTACCCCTCTTATCGCGGCGATGATCGTGCTGTGCCTGCCCAAGGAGAAAGAGAAGGTCATTCAAATAGTCTCCTTGGCCGCCGGCGCGGTTTCCTTCGCTTTTTCCTTGCTGCTTCTTCCCGCCTTTGACAAGCACACCCCGGCCATGCAGTTCATCGAGCGCTTTCCCTGGATTCCTTCTCTGGACGTCAATTACATCATGGGTATTGACGGCCTGTCCTTGCCCTTGGTGATCTTGACCACCTTCATGACCTTGCTGGCCTTAATCGGTTCCCTGGGCATCAAGGAACGGATCAAGGAATATTTCTTCTGGTTCCTGGTGCTTGAAACCGGCATGCTGGGCGTTTTCGAGGCCCTGGATCTGGTGCTTTTCTACTTCTTCTGGGAATTGACGCTGGTCCCGATGTATTTCTTAATCGGCATTTGGGGGGGGCCGAAAAAGGAATTTGCCGCCATCAAGTTTTTCCTCTATACCTTATCCGGTTCGGTATTCATGCTTTTAGCCATTTTGGCGCTGTACTTCAACTCAACGCCCAACACCTTCGATATGATGGCCCTAATGAACGCCCATTCGCTCTGGAGTCCTCGTTTCCAGATACTGGTGTTTCTGGGCTTTTACCTCGCTTTCGCCATCAAGGTTCCGGCCTTCCCGTTTCATACCTGGCTGCCTTTGGCCCACGTGGAAGCGCCCACGGCCGTCAGCGTCATCCTGGCCGCGGTGCTCCTTAAAATGGGCGTTTACGGCCTGCTGCGCATCTCTTACGGGATGCTGCCGGCGGGCTTTGAATGGTTTCTGCCCATGCTCATCGTCATCGCGGTGGTTAACATCGTATACGGCGCTCTCTGCGCCATGGCTCAGACCGACATGAAAAAAATGGTGGCTTATTCCTCGGTTAACCACATGGGCTATTGCTTGCTGGGCGTCGCCGGCGTCTCGGCGACGGGATTTTCGGGCGCCGTGCTGCAGATGGTCAATCACGGCATCATCACGGGCTCCCTGTTCCTCTTAGTCGGCGTGATTTACGATCGCGCCCACACCCGCGATATCTCGGCTTTCGGGGGCTTGGCCGCCCGCGTGCCGGTTTACGCGGCTTTGATGTCCTTGGCCTGTTTCGCCTCCCTGGGACTTCCCGGCTTGGCCGGCTTTATCAGCGAATTTTTATGCTTCCTGGGGGCATTTCCGCGCTGGAAAGTTTATACGGCCATCGGCGTGCTGGGCATTCTGACCACGGCGGCGTTTTTTCTGCGCATGATCGAGAAAGTCTTCCTGGGTCCCATGAACAACAAATGGACCGGCATGTCCGACATGAATGCCCGGGAGCTGGCTTCGGTCGTACCCCTGACGGTCGTGACCGTGGCTCTCGGCTTCTGGCCGCGCTGGGCCCTGGATTTCATGAACGCCACCATGATTCACATGGCAGGGCTGTTTAACAAATAAGCATGATCAACCTGCATCTGCTTTATCCTGAAATGGTTCTGGCCGTCATGGCCCTGGGCCTGATTATTGCCGAGCTTTTTGTGGCGGCCAAGCACAGCCGAATCTTATACCATTTGGCGGTTTTGGCCGCCATCATCGTTCTCTGCCTGGTCGGATTTACGCTTTCCAATCCAGGCCAATATCAGGGGCTGGGCACGCTGTGGTCGGTGGATCCCTTAAGCCAGTTCTTCAAGCTCTTGGTGCTCCTAGCCACGGTGCTTTGCCTGTTTCTGGCGCTGGACTACAAGGAGCTGCCGCCCAAGCATGCCGGGATTTTCCTCTGCCTGCTGCTACTGTCCTCCTGCGGCATGATGTTCCTGGTTTCCTCGGTGGACTTGCTTTTGACTTTTATAGCCCTGGAGCTGATCTCCATCTCCTCGTTCATCCTAACCGGCTTTGAGCGGCGCAATAAAAAATCAACCGAGGGGGCGGTCAAGTATTTCCTGTTCGGCGCTTTTTCCTCGGGCGTCATGGCTTATGGAATTTCCCTGTTCTACGGATTTACCGGAGGCACCCGCCTCATCGGCCTTGCCCACACCGGCGGGCCGCTTTTCATCCTGGCGATTTTATTGATTCTGCTTGGCTTTGCCTTCAAGGCCTCCATCGCGCCCATGCATTTCTGGGTGCCGGACGCCTACGAGGGCGCGCCGATTCCGGTAACCGCCTTTTTATCCCTGGCTCCGAAAATCGCGACGCTCGGAGCCATGCTGCGCTTATTCAGCGTGCTCTTGCCCGCCTCGGTGCTGGATTTAACCGCCCTCTTCGCCCTGCTGGCGACACTCACCATGACCATCGGCAATTTCACGGCTTTTTTCCAAAACAACGTCAAGCGGCTTCTGGCCTATTCCTCCATCGCCCAGGCCGGCTATATGCTCATCGGCATCGTTTCCGGCAACACCTTGGGGCTGGAGGGGATTCTGCTCTACTCTTTTATTTACGTCGGCATGAATATCGGAGCCTTTGCCGTGGCGCAGGCGGTGGGAAGCGAGAACTCCCGGCCGGACTCTGATCCCTACGCTTTGGAGTCCTTCAACGGCTTGGCGCGGCGCTCATTGGGCACGGCCCTGGCCATGTCCTTTTTCCTGCTTTCTCTATCGGGCATACCGCCCTTGGCCGGCTTTATCGGCAAGTTTTATATTTTCTCCTCCGCGATGCAGGCGGGGCATTACCTTCTTGCCGCCGCCGGCGTGATCAACAGCGTGGTCTCCGTCTACTATTATATGCGCATCGTCTATCATATGTTCTTTAAGGCCGCGCAAACCCAGGCGGCCCTTCCCATCGGGCCTTATCTATTCGGGAGCTTGGCCATCGCCACGATAGCGGTGATTTTTTTCGGAATCTATCCCGAGCCGCTGATCGCCGGCGTCAAGGCCTCCGCGCAGTACCTGCCCTAAAAGTAAAATGGACCGCTCCACAAAAAAGATATACCAAGAGAACTTCGCCGAGCTTTCCGCGGCCATGCGGCCGGAAGAGGCGGCCATCGAGGCCGACCGCTGCCTTTATTGCTATGACGCCCCCTGCATCTCGGCCTGCCCGACGCACATAGATATCCCCCGTTTTATCAAACAAATCGCTTCCGACAACCTGAAGGGTTCGGCCAAAACCATTCTTGAGGCGAATGCCCTGGGCCATTCCTGCGCCCGGGCCTGCCCGGTGGAGGTGCTTTGCGAGGGGGCCTGCGTTTATCATGATTGGCAGGAAAAGCCGATCCAGATCGCTCGGCTGCAAAGGCGGGCCACGGACTGGCTGCATGAGGAGGGAATCTCGCCCTTTAAGCCCGGGCCTGCTAACGGCCTGCGCATAGCCGTGGTGGGCGCCGGTCCGGCCGGGCTTGCCTGCGCGCTTTACTTGCGGCGTCTGGGTTATGCCGTTTCTTTGTTTGAGAAACGCAAGCTGGCGGGGGGGCTTAACACTTACGGGATCGCCGAATACAAGATGACCCAGAAAATCTCCCTGGATGAGATTAAGCGCATATTCGCCCTGGGCATCGACGTTAATATGGGCAAAGAAATCGGGAAAGACGTCGGCACGGAGCAATTGCTGAGGGATTTCTCGGCTGTTTTTATCGGCATCGGCCTGGGCGAGACCCATTTGTTGGGAATTCCGGGCGAAGACCTAAGGGGAGTTTGGGACGCGCTTTCTTTTATCCGTTACGTGAAAGACCGAAATCTTAAACCATTGGGCAAAAGCAAGGCCACCGTCGTTATCGGCGCGGGCAACACATCCATCGACGCCGTCACCCAATCCAAACGAACGGGCGCGGCCAAGGTCATCATGGCTTACCGCCGCGGACCCGGGGAAATGGGGGCTTATCCATTTGAATATAAGCTTGCGCAGACCGATGGCGCTGAATTCCTTTGGAATTCAGCGCCCATCCGTGTGTTGGGAAAGGAATCGGTGGAGGGAATCGAATTCCTCAAAACCAAGCTCAAAGGAAATTCGCTCTCCGGTATTCCCAATTCCAAATTTATCGTTAAATGCGACAGAGTGATCAAAGCCGTCGGCCAAACCAAGCATTTCGGCCTGGCTAAGGCCTTCGGCCTTAAGCTCTCGGCGG
>Ga0155452_1311_pt3 | contig 12701 bp, 10 predicted proteins | sample RifCSPhighO2_02_FD_111900 | JGI IMG/M metagenome (GOLD analysis project Ga0155452, IMG submission 111900) | Elusimicrobia bacterium RIFCSPHIGHO2_02_FULL_57_9
TATCTGCACATCGGTGCGATATTCGGCACCATCATGGTCGCCAACGTCTGGCTGGTGATTATCCCCTCGCAGAAGAAAATGATGGCCATCACCAAGGCCGGTGGCACACCCCAGCCGGAGCTAGCCCAGGTTGCCGCGCGCTGCTCGAAGCACAACACCTACATGAGCGTGCCGCTGATATTTACCATGATCAGCAACCACTTCCCAGCCGCGACTTTCGGCCGCGATTACAATTGGCTGATTTTGGGCGGGCTGGTTCTTCTAGGCTGGGCCGGCGCGAAAGTCATCCGAGATCATCTGTAATACTGTTTGCCGTATCCCCTTTAAAATTTCCGCCAAGCCCCTCAGGCTCGTGGAACTCGCTGAAAACTTTCTGCCCCAGATGCTGATTATGACTGCGGCATAGCAGCCTAATATTGCCCGGCGTGTTGGAGAGCCCGCCCAGCGCCCAGGGAATGACATGGTCGAACTCAAGAAAATCCTGGCTGGCGCAAAGCCGACCTTCCGTTGACACGAAGCTGCACCTTCCTCCGTCCCGTTTCCAAACCTCGTCCTTGACCCATTGCGGAATTTCCCGCCGAAACGGCTTTGTCGCCCTTGGCGGCGCGGGCCTGGTTTTAAGATCGGGATCTCTTTTCTTAAGGAAATTTCGGGCCAGTTCGTCGAAAATTTCTTCCAGGCGTCCGGCCGGGTATTTATGCCTCAGCAATCGGCGGCAGCGCTCTATTTTATTGAGGAATTCTTCCGTGGCCGTGAAGGCAAAGCGGATGCGACAAGGCGCCAGGGGCTCCATTTTCGAGGGAGGGCCCAAAATCGGCAGTTCCCCCGCCGCAGACAACGAAAATTGGGACATCGGTTCAAAAACCGGCGCTGTGCCGCCACCTGGCGACGACGCATCCCGCTCAGGAAGCCTGCGGATCGTTTCCCTCACATCGGGTTTTGGGGCGAGCTCCGCAACAAGCCTCTCGATCTCACGGACGCTCTTATGTTTTGCGCGCTCCAATAACTCTGAAACATTGTCAATTGAAAAATGAGATGACAACATGGATATAACGGTCAATGAAACTACTCCATCGGCCAGATAGCTTAGTATTGCAGGGTATAGGGCTGACGACCGCGCTGCGCGAACTCCGCGGCAGGCTTCATCCTTGGACATCTTTAGCCGCTCCGTGCAGTAATTAAAAGGAGATGGAAAACCTTGTCCTTGAGCTAAATGACGCCGGTCAAGTTCGCTTAAGCAGACTAAAAACCGGATAAGAAGACTCCTTTCATCCTCCCGCGCCGCTTCTAATTCTTTTAAGAGTTCTTCATCGCTAAGGTTGCGGCACCAATCAAAGAGTCTCACTATAGTCATTTTATGCCCCCCTTTCCATGTGAACCTACTTATCCACATTGCCCTGGGCGCCCAGGGTAATGTGGATAACTTGAAGCAACCTCGAGGAGTTTCCCTCTTCATCCTCGCCAGCGTGGATAAAATAAGCCGGATTCACTCCTCTATTTATACGACTTGGGAGGCTAAATTGTTGCGGGGTATTTTTGCGGCTGACTTTGGGAGCATAGCGCTCAGATGAAAACTAAACCGCCGCCGTCTTGCGGCGGTTTTCCAATATTTTCAAGAAAGAACGCGACTGAAAATCCTCGCGGGTCAGGCCGGTAGCCTGGGCCTCTTCCAAAGTGATCGCCCCGCAATTAAGCCCGCGCAGGAAGAAATTAAGCAGGCCCTGGCCGGTGGCCGCGTCGTCGAATACATCCCCGACTAATGTCGCCTGGGCCGCTTTTTCCACGAAATTCTTAAGCCGTGCCGAGGCCGCATCCAACCCCTGAAGAAAGAATGAATAGACGGCGCCGTAGCGGGTGGGTAATTGGGCGGGATGCAGATCCCAGCCCTCGTAGAAACCCGTCGCCAACGAGTGCCGGATGTGGTCGAAATGCAGCTTCCAAGCCCTTTGCACGGCGGCACAGTTTTCCTGCAGCTGCTCGGGCGACAGGGTGTCCCCCGACGCCGGCCGGTGCGCGGGCACCGGCATGACATTAGTCGCTCCATCGGAAAGCATGACGCCGGTTTGGGCCAAGGCTACCTGCATCACGTTTTTAGCGAAATCGCAGGCCGGGTGCGCCATGGACTGATAGCCTGCGGTTATATTGCAAAGCGCGGTGTAATCATAAGTGCCGAAATGCGCGGCCACGCAACGTTCAGCGGCGGCTTCAACCAATTTCGGCAGGGCCACGCTCCCGTCCTCGGCGAAAATGGATTGGGGCGTTTCCACCATCAATTCAATTTTAAGCGCTCCCTTGGGCAATTTAAGCCGCTTCTCCATCATATCCAATGCTTTAGCCAGGGCTGTCACTTGCGCGGGGCGGGTGATTTTGGGCAAGGTAACGACGAAATTCTTAGGCAGCATTTTTGGCCCTTGCGATAGAAGCGCGGTGACGAAAATATCCATTGTGCGAAACGAGCGGGCCCGCAACGGCTCGGAAAGCGGCTTGATGCGTATGCCGATAAACGGAGGCAAGGTTCCCTGCGCCAAACCTTCGGCGAGCTCGCTGGCGGCTTGGGCGGCATGGCCGTCTTCCTCCTGGTCCGGACGGTTGCCGTAACCATCCTCGAAATCGATGCGAAAATCCTCCACCGGCTCGCGTTTGAGCTTGTCCGTGACGCGGCCGTAAATGGTATCGGCGAAGGCGCCTTGCGGCAAATGCAGGGCGCGCGAGAAGGCCTGCGGCGTGGGAGCGTATTCCTCCAGGGATCTCAAGGCCAGCGCGCCCAAGCGTGAGGCGGAGTCGCGCTTAAAAAGATGCGCCCCGCCGTAAACCACGTGAACGGGCTGGCGCTCCCCCGAATCCCCGGGACGCGCCTTGCCGAAAGCGTCATTGGCGCGCTTAAGCGCCGCGAATATAGGTTTAAGATCGGAAGATTTTAGGGATGATTTAATAACCATAGCGGCTCCATGTTGATTTAACGGCCTGACAAAAATTCCCTTAACAGATTGCGTGAAACCTTCAGCCGGTATTGGGCCGTGGAACGGACGTCGTCGATCGGGGAAACATCTTTGGCAAGAAGCTCACAAGCATGATCAATGACCTCTGATGTGAGCTTCTTGCCCTGAACGAAATGCTCCGCTGATTTAAGCCTTCGCACCATTGTCGCCATGCTGCCCAGCGCGAAACGCATTTCAGAAACCCGTCCGTCGCGAGACAGCCAGAGCAGGCCGGCGGCCACCGTTTTAGACAGGGCCTGGGCGGCGCGGGTCCCCACTTTCCGAAAATATTGGCGCGAGGGACGCGGTTTTAAAAAGGGTATTTCCACGGACTCGATCAGCTCGCCCGGGCGCAAAACCGTTTTTTTCACGCCCACGAAAATTTCATTAAAAGGGATCAGCCGACGGGCTTGAGCGCTCACGGCATGGACCTTGGCCTCGTAAACCGCCTGCGGCGGGAAGCTGTCGCCGGCCGGCGAGGCGTTGGCGATATTGCCGCCCAAGGTGCCGCGGTTTTGAATAGCCGCCGCCCCGATCTCGGAGCAGGCCTCGGTTAGAAGAGAAAACTCGCGCCTGAGGGCGGGATGCCGCTGCAAATCGGCGTGGGTGGCCAGAGCACCGATGCGCACGCCTGTTTTAGCCGCCGAAATTTTACGCCAGGAGCGCAGGGCGGAAATATCCAAAACCGTTTTGCCGTTGTGCAGGCCCATATTCCAGGAAACCATGAAATCCGTCCCTCCAGCCAAGGGAACGGCGTGAGGGTTTTGCGCGAAAACCTCCAGGGCTTGCCGCGTGGAACGCGGGCGCAACAAGATGATCGTGTCGGGCGCTCCTCTCATTTTGGAGTCCGGTGTCGTTTCATCGCTCGTACGACTGAATTAACGATAGGCTGATAGCCCGTGCAGCGGCAAAGGTTGCCGGCCAAGACCCGGCGGATGTCTTGCGGCGAGCGGTACGTCCCCCTCCCATATTTTAGAAGGGGACGCGCACCGTGCGCCCTAAGGGAATGTTTTGGCGCACGGTGCGATCGTAACCAAGCACAGGCGGTCATAAGCATTCCAGGCGTGCATATGCCGCACTGAGCTCCTCCTTCCTCTATGAAGGCCTCCTGGAGCGGGTGCAGCTTTTGCACGGTACCCAGTGCCTCGATGGTCTCAATTTTGCGGCCGTCCATCTGGCAGACCGGGATAAGGCAGCTGTTAACGGCTTGGCCCTCGACCAAAACGGCGCAGGCCCCGCATTCCCCTTCCCCGCAGCCTTCCTTGGCGCCGGTCAATCGAAAATCCTCGCGCAACACGTCGATCAAACGCTTGAAGGGCGGGCCGCAAAAGGCTCGTTTCTTGCCGTTAACCGTCAGCTTGATCATGAGATTTGGCCTGCGCGATTTTTTCGGGAAGAATAGGCAGCTCTGAAATCAGAAGGCCGGCGGCCTGGTAGATTGCCGCCGCGATAGCCGGACCGGGCGCGTCCATGGGAAGTTCCCCCACGCCTTTGGCGCCGAAAGGGCCTTCGCTATAAGGCCTTTCGATAATCACCACGTCCATGGGTGGAGTATCGAGTGAAGTCGGGATGATGTAATTGGTGAGCTGAGCATTGGCCATCACGCCGCCCTTCATCACCACGTTTTCGTAAAGCGCGTAGCCCACGCCCTGGGCGGTGCCGCCCGCGATTTGCCCCTCGGCCAGCAGGGGATTGATGGCCTTGCCGATATCCTGGGCCGTGGTGATTTTGCGCACGCGCACCTCGAAGGTCGTCTTGTCGATTTCCAGATCCGCGACGACCGTGGCATAGCTGTAAACGCCGTAGGCATCCCCGCGATAGGTCTTGTCATCCCAATGCACGTGCGCCGGAGTTTGGTATTGGGTTTCGAAACGTTTTTCCGGCTGACCATTGCAAAGACTAACAGCAGCAAGATGCATGTCTTTACGAGTTTTAGGAAAACTTCCTCGCGCCTCGACCACTTCTTTTTTAAACAAGTGGGCGGCCTGCTGCAGCAGGCCGCCCACGATCATGCAGGTGCGGCTGGCCACCGTCGGCCCGCTGTTGGGCACCCGTCCCGTATCCGCAGCCTCCACCGCCACCCAGTCGTAAGGAACGCCCAAGGTATCGGCAACTATCTGAGCAAAGAGGGTATTAGTTCCCTGGCCTATCTCCGTTGAGGCGGCCAAAACCTTGATCTCTCCTTGCCGGGTCAGGCTTATGGCCGCGCGGCTGGCTAAATGGGCCTCTCCGCTTCCGGTAAAGCCGGCTCCATGATGGACCAGGGCCAGGCCGATGCCCTTCCAACATTTCTTTTTCGGATCGCGGTTGAAACGCTCATATTCCTTGCGCTTGCGCTCATAGCCGCCGCGCTTTACGCAGCATTCCAAAGTCTCAAGCGCGCCGACGCTTTGGCGCAAATGCTGGCCCGTGGCCGTGATGGAGCCCTCGCGAAAGGCATTGCGCCGGCGCAAAGTCAGCGAATCGATTCCCGTGGCTTGGGCGATTTTTTCCCAATGCAGTTCCACGGCGAAAAGCGTTTGGGGCGCGCCGAAGCCGCGGAAAGCCCCGTTGGGCGGGGTGTTGGTGGCAACGACTTGGGAACGCACGCGCACGTTTGGGCACTCGTAAGAGCCGGCCGCATGCAAAGTGGCGCGGGAAAGAACCACGGGGGAGAGCGTGACATAGGCCCCGCCATCCATGATCACTTCGATGTCTTGGGTCAGTAATTTACCGTCGCGGGAAAGCCCGGTGCAGTGGCGCACGACCGCGGGATGGCGCTTGGTGGTGGCCGCCATATCCTCGCCGCGGTCGTAGATGATTTTAACCGGGCGGCCGGCCTTGCGCGCCAGAACCGCGGCATGGCCGCCGATCATGTTCGGGTATTCCTCCTTGCCGCCGAAGCCTCCCCCCGTAGCGGTCTGGATCACGCGGACCTTCTCATCGGGAAGGCCGAACATATGCTTAATAGCTTTATGGACGTAATAGGGGCACTGCATCGAACCCATAACGCTGACCCCGCCGTTATCCCACCAGGCCGCCATCCCGTTGTTCTCGATATAAGCCTGCTCCTGATGGCCGACTCGGTATTCCCCCTCCACGATAAAATGAGAAGAGCGCAGGCCAGCCTCGACATCCCCTTTCTCGATTAAAAACCGCTTGAAAACGTTGTCGGGGGCGAATATCAGGGCCTCCGTCCCCAAGGCTTGCGAGAGGGTCAGCGCGGGCTTAAGCTCTTCGTACTCGACATGCACATGCCGCAGCGCCTCATAGGCCTTTTCCCGCCGGGGATGGGCGATAAGCGCGATGGGCTCCATGGCATGCCTGACGATTTCATCGACCAGAAGCGGCTGATCCTGTTCTATGAGCAGGACCGAATTATGCGGCACGTCCCTGGCCGTGGCCACCACGCATTCGGACCAGGGGAATTTCGGATCAAAATCGATGCGGCGGATGCGGCCATGGGCAACGGAGGAACGCACGGTCACGCCGAAAAGGCAGCCCGGGAAATCATGGTCGTCGATGTATTTGGCCCGGCCGCAAACCTTATCCGGGCCTTCATAACGCCGCGCGTTTGTTCCGACTACGGTCATGACTCGCGCGCCGAAACTTGGGCCAGCATTTGCCGCAGGCAAACCACGGGATTGCGCAAAATTTCCCGGCCCGGGGGCAGGGCGGCGACAAAACCGGGCAAGGCGTTGAAGGCGCAGTCAAGGGTACTCAGAAAAAGACCGCGGCGCCCTGCGGTCAGCCGGGCCATCAGCGCGGAACTTCTGAGCCACCAGCCTATGGCGGCAAAACCAAGCGTGAGGATAACGGCGCGCATTCCCATGCGCAGCCCGATCCAAAAGCCGCCGCCGGGGCGCAATAGCAGCCCCGCCAGCGTGGAAGCGATCAGCACCCCCAGCCACAGTTTGGGGCGTTTGAGAATGCGGTATAAATAGGGAAATAAGGCGGGGCGCGAAGGCGAAGGCAAATCGGGCAAAGGCCTCGGGACCGGGGGGCCGGCCGGGGCCGGAGCCTCCCCCACCTTAAGTCCGATAACCGCGGCCATGCTTCCGGCCAGAAAATTAGCCGCTCCCAGCAAAAGAAGCGGGATCCACGGCCCCGCATGGGAAAGCCCCAGCCAAAGCCGCGCCTGCTGCCAGGCCCGCCCATATAAAGCCGCGGCCTCGGGACCGTAAAATAACAAAATCCGGCCTATTTTGTGGAGCAGGCTCCAGGTCATGGCCAAACCCCCGCCCAAAACATAGCCCAAGGGATTGGCTCCGGCGACGGCAACGGCCAACTCCAGCAGAAAGCTTTGGCAGGAAATAGCCAGCATGGGACCGAAAATAAAGGCGCTGGGGGAAATGGTCTTGAGGGCCGCGCAGATAAGGCCCGAGCGCCAGAGCAGCCCGCGCTCAGGCCAAAGCCGGTGGCCGGCCACCAAGAGGGCGACGGCGATGAAGGTCATGAAATGGCCGCGCATGGGAATGCGCGCGTTATGAAGGAAGCTTCCCAGCACGATTTCGCAGGAAGCCCAGAGGCTTCCCAGCACGGCGGCCTTGCGCCATAAGGCGGCTTGGCTGCGCTCATTCATCGCTGGTAGAGTTTAGTAAAATTGAGAACCTCCCGTCGAACGCTGTAAATGACCGGCATTGGGGCTAGCCTACTAATTTATATTTCGGGCTTGGAGGAACTTCTTATCGCGGATGATGGTCTGGTCGCGGCTTTGGCCCACCGAGACGATGGAAACCGGTAGTCCCAGCCATCTTTCGATCTGCAGGATATAAGCGCGGGCCGAGAGCGGCAGGTCAGAAAAGCGGCGCGCCCCGCTTATATCTCCGGAAAACCCGGGAAAGCTTTCGTAAACAGGCTCGACTTCCAACTGGGCCCGGCGCGAAACCGGGAAGTCGCTCAGCCGCTTGCCTTTGTGCCGATAGGCCGTACAAACCTTGATCGGGTGTATCCCGGAAAGGGTGTCGAGCTTGGTCAAGGCCAAGCTGGTCATACCGTTGACTCGGATGGCCGTGCGTAATTGGGGCAGATCCAGCCAGCCGATGCGGCGGGGCCGGCCGGTGGTAGTGCCGTATTCCTTGCCTACGTTGCGGATATACGAAGCGGTGTTTCCTTCAAGTTCCGTGGGAAAAGGACCCAGCCCGACCCGGGTGGTATAGGCTTTGCTTACCCCTATCACGCCGGTGACGGCGGACGGGGCGATCCCGGCGCCTGTGCAGGCCCCGCCGGTGATCGGGTTGGATGAAGTCACGAACGGGTAGGTTCCAAAATCAAGGTCAAGCATCGAGCCTTGCGCGCTTTCCAACAACAGGCGCTTACGCCGTTTAAGCGCCTGTTCAAGCAAAATTGACGTATCGCGGCAGAATGGAGCCAGAAAACGGCGCAGCCGATCGTAATTCTTGAACACATCCTTGGTGATGGCGGCCAAGGGCTTGATCCGGACCAATTCGGCCGCGCGCACCTTGAGATTTTGAGCGACCAAGGACTTGAATGTGTTCGGCTCCAGAAAATCGCAGATCCTGATGCCGATGCGCGCCACCTTGTCTTCGTAGCAGGGGCCGATGCCTTTTTTGGTGGTTCCGATGCCGCGCCCGCTTTGCTCGCGCAAGGCATCCAGAAGGATGTGATAGGGCAGAATGACATGGGCCCCGGTGCTTAAGTGGAGCCTGCCGCGGACTTTAACCCCGCGCTTTTCAAGCATTTTTACTTCGTCATAAAAAGCCCGGGGGCTGACCACCAGGCCGTTGCCGATGACGTTATGCGCGAGCGGCAAGAGGATTCCCGAGGGAATTAAATGGAGAGCGAAGGTTTTATCGTCGAAGACGACGGTGTGGCCGGCGTTATTGCCGCCCTGGTAGCGCACCACGAAATCCGCGCCGCGGCTTAAATAATGGACGATCTTGCCCTTGCCCTCGTCCCCCCACTGCGCGCCCACCACCGCCAGTGCCGGCATATCAGGGAGTTATCATGATAAATGGCGCAAGATTAGTCAAATTAAGCCTTGAATAGCTTATGCCACCAGGAGGGATATTCGCCGTCCTGGGTCTTGCGCGCGGCAATCAGGCGGCTTTCCACGGGCACCACGGCGTCGCCGCAAACCCCCACGGAAAAACGGACCCGGATCAGGACGCCGGAAGGCGCAACCCGCTCGATGGCTTCGACGGGCACCGCGATGGGCAGCGGCCCTTTTTCGGAATGGCCGCCGAAAAGCTTGGCCAAATACTGGGCGATGTCGCGGGTATCGACGATTTGGGCGGAAACCACGTCGCCGGAGCGCAGGGCGGGGGCGGCGGTTCCCTGGGGATTCTCCTCCAGCACCACTTTGAGCACCAGCAATTCTTCGCTGCGAGGCAAGGAGCGCGGCCGCCGGCCAAACGTGGATTTTTCCAGGTCGTTGCGCAGCGACTGGAATTGGCCCAGATCTAGAATTTCTTTTTTAAGCTCCAACTTTAAACTCGAGGCGCTCAGCAAGGGTTTTAAAATGCCTTCGATTTCCAGGCTAAGAGCCTGCTCGAATTGATCCTTCAGCTTCTCCACGGAACGCCGGTGGCGGAAATGGCTGGAAAGCCACCTTTCCAGGTCCAAACTTTCCCCCGGCAGGCTGCCTTCCCAAAGACGGCAGCTGTAAAGGAATTTTTCAAAGTCAAACCAGCTTCTCTCCAAGGAGACGGCGTAGACGGCCGGGTTGTAGGAGAGCACCGCGCGGGAGCGCAGGAGAGCCCCAGATTTGGCGTTAGCCACCGCCAGAAAAAGGCCGAAGCGATCCGGCCCGTGACGAAACCTGGCCTTAAGAACCACTATGTCTTTAAGTAGGCGCGCGATGGTCTTGATCGCGGCCTCGACCTGATAGCCGCACATTTCCAAGGCCAGCTCCGCCTGGCCCGCGTCGCAGCCGGTCTCCTCCATGAGAAGGGCGATCTTATCTTTCATGTGCGGCCGGATGAGACATCTCGTAAACCTTTTTAAGGTGCTCCAGGGAAACGTGGGTGTAAACCTGGGTGGTTGCCAGGCTTTTATGCCCCAACATTTCCTGCACCGAGCGCAGGTCGCAGCCGCGGTTAAGCAGATGCGTGGCGAAACTGTGGCGGAAGGCATGCGGGGTCACGGGTTTAAGCCAGCGCGCCGAGTCGATCCAACGCCGCACGATCCAGGCAACGCCATGCCCGGAGAGGCGTTTGCCCCTTCCGTTAACGAACAAGGGCTGCCCCCCGCAGCCGCCCCGCCGCCCGAGATAATCACGCAAACACGACAGGGCCTTAACCCCCGCCGGCACCAGGCGCTGCCGCGAGCCTTTGCCGAAAACACGCACGAACCCGGAAACGAAATCCACGTCGGAGGCATTGAGGGCGCTCAATTCGGCGCGGCGCAGGCCGCTGGAATAGAGCAGTTCAAGAATAGCCCGGTCGCGCTCCCGGAAAGGCTTGGGAACGGCTCCGCCGCAATCGAGCAAATCCTCCATCTCTTTTTCGGTCAGAAACATCGGCAGCCTGGTTTCTTTTTTAGGCATGGTCAAATTCAGGAAAGGATTGGTTTCAAGCATGCCTTGTTGGCGCAGATAACGCGCGAAAGAACGCAAGGCGCATATCCTGCGGAGGATGGAATTGCGGGCTAAGACCTTGGCCCCTTGCAGCTGCGCCAAATAGGCGCGGATATGGACGCGATCAATATCCCGAGGATGAAGCCCGGGATGAAGCTTTAAAAAATGCCCTAAATCCAGCTCATAGGCGCGCAGGGTTTGGGGGGAATAATTGCGGGTGGCGCGCAGCTCCGTGAGAAATTTTTGTATCCAGAGTTTGAGCATCTTTTGCTGAGGTTCAACCGTCTTTCCCCAGCGCTACCTTTCGCGCCTCTGCCGCGACCAAGGCCTCTTGCCGCAGCTTCTCGCCTTCTCCCCTCGCCACGGGCTTGATGTTGCGGCACTTGGGAAAGCCGGAGCAGGCCAGAAAAAAGCCTCTTTTGCCTTTGCGCAGCCAAAACGGACTTGAGCACTTATTGCAGGGACGCGCGCTCAACAAGGGCCGCGAGTCCTCGATTTTCTTGCCATCGGCGTCCAGGGAATAGGTATTCTTGCAAGCCGGGTATCCCGCGCAGGCCAGAAACTTCCCTTTGCGCCCGACGCGAATCACCAAGTCCTTGCCGCATATGTCGCACTTTTCGCCGGTAGTCTCCAGGACGACCTTTTGTCCTTCGGGCGTGAGCTGGATCTTGCCCTTGCATTTGGGAAAGGCGGTGCAGGACAGGTATTTGCCGAAGCGGCTTTCGCGAATCAGCATGGGCTGGCCGCAAAGCGGGCATTTTTCATCCGACTGCCGGGGCGCGATGCGCGAAACCTCCATGTTTTTAGAGGCGGCGTCCAGCGCGGCCGCGAAGGGGGCGTAAAAATCGCCGACCACCTTCACCCATTTATCCCGGCCCTCCGCGATCAAATCGAGCTTTTCCTCCACCTCCGCGGTATAAGAGAGGCTGACGACATCGGGAAAATGAATTTTGAGCTTTTCGGTGACCAGCAGGCCCAGGTCGCTGGGGATAAGCCTTCTGTCCTTGGGATTGCGGCGCACATAGCCGCGGTCAACGATGGTTTTTATAGTCGGGGCATAGGTCGAGGGACGACCGATGCCGTGTTTTTCCATGGCCCGGATCAGGCTGGCCTCGTTATAATAAGGAGGAGGGCTGGTAAAATGCTCCTCGGGCTTAAGGCCCGTCAGCTTGACGATGTCGCCTTCTTCAAGGGGCGGCATGCGCAGTCCCTCTTGCGATTCCTCCTCTTCCAAATCCTCCTCGGTGTTTTCCTCGCCAGCCCTGGCCGTAGGGGAATAAGCCTTAAGAAATCCTTCGAATTTCAAGCTTCGGCCGGCGCTGTGGAACAGGGCCTCTCCGTTCTCGATATCAACTGAAACCGTGTCATAAACAGCCTCGATCATTTGGCTGGCCATGAAGCGCCTCCAAATAAGCTCATAAAGCCTGGCCTGGTCGGGGTTCAAGAACTTGCGCACTTCCTCGGGCGCGCGCTGGACGCTGGTCGGGCGTATGGCCTCATGGGCCTCTTGAGCGCCGCGGGACTTGGTTCGATAGATGGGCGGCTGGGCCGGCAGATAGGGGTTCCCGAATTTTTCCTTAATGAACCGCGCCGCCTCTTGCGCGGCGAGCTTTGAAACCGAGAACGAGTCGGTTCTCATATAGGTGATAAGACCGACCGGGTCCTTGGCGCCCAGATCCACGCCTTCATACAGGGTTTGCGCGGTGCGCATGGTTCTTTCGGCGGCAAACCCGAGCTTCTGCGAGGCGGCCTGCTGCAAGGTGCTGGTGGAAAAAGGCGGAGCCGGCCTGCGGCGGACTTCCTTCTTTTCGACCCTGACAACTTTGAAAGCTCCGCAAGACACGGCGGACTCAACGGCCTTAACCTGCTGCGGCCCCCTCAGGGTGCTGGCCTTGACGCGATAAGGCTCGGCGAAAAGATCGAAGGTCCGGGTTGATTCGACTTTTTCCCCTTTCCAAGCCCAAAGCCTGGATTCAAAAACGGGGGACGATTCAGGCTTCTCCAAAACGGCGGTCAGAGTCCAATATCCCTCGGCAGGGAATTCCTTGATTTCCCGGTCGCGCTCGGCCAGCATTCGCACGGCCACGGATTGCACCCGTCCCGCGGATAATCCGCTTTGGATTTTGGCCCACAGCAGCGGGGAAAGCTTGTAGCCCACCAGCCTGGCGATAACGCGGCGGGCCTGTTGGGCGGAAACAAGATTGGAG
>Ga0155452_1315_pt1 | contig 12691 bp, 12 predicted proteins | sample RifCSPhighO2_02_FD_111900 | JGI IMG/M metagenome (GOLD analysis project Ga0155452, IMG submission 111900) | Elusimicrobia bacterium RIFCSPHIGHO2_02_FULL_57_9
CCTTCTCTACCCCTGGGCGAAGGTCCCGACCCTGATTCCTATTTTCATATTTGTCAGGGCCGTCGAGATACCCGCCTCCCTATTCCTACTTTTTTGGATACTCTCGCAGTTCTATTCCGGAAGCCTGGCCTTAAGCGGAGCCCGGCACATGGGCGGGGTGGCCTGGTGGGCCCATATCGGAGGGTTTATAGGCGGGGCGGTTTTGCTGGGTCTATTTTTGCCGCGGCGCCGGCGCTGAGCTCGTTATAGCCAGGCTGCGGTGCTGGGCGCAACCTCCTTCCAAGACTCCCTGGTCAAAATGACATTGAGCACCGGCAAATCCTTGCCTAAAGTCCCGTCGTAAAAAACCAGGCTGCGCTCCCCGACATTGTTGTTGACGATATTTCCAACGACCCATATAACTCCATGATAATCACTCATGGCGTTTGCGACGATGGTAAGGTTGCCGCCCACATAGACAAATCCGCTAAGCCCCACGTCAGTGAAGGCGCTGGGAGGACCGCCCGTCCAACTTTCATTCCCCAAGTCAAAAATAGCTCTAACCCGTTGATATCCGTCGTCGGCCGGGTACTGGTTTAGGGTCGCGGTGTCATAGCTGGAAACCCCGATTCGCGCATATTCTTCCCAGGCATTCTGCGGGACAGTGACAACAGGACCGTAATTGTCCTCTGTTTCTATGGTAAAGTTGCCTCGAACGATGAGCGTTCCCTTGATCCCGATCGAGTGGCCGCTTAAATTGCTCCCCCCCGTCAAGTAGAGATCCCCGTCCCAATACCAAATTAGGTTATCCTTGGACTTGGGGTGGTGATTGGAGTCCGCAAAATGCTGGTTATGCGGCGCGGGATGATTCGCGGAGGTGCCGGCTATTCTGCAGTAGTGCGTTCCCGCGGGATAACCGGTATAGGTATGGCTTGAGATCGTGCCGTTGTAGTAATTAAGGGTGCCGTTTGCCGTCGCCGAGGCCCGCAGCGTGACAAAATCCAGTTGGGGCAGATCCGGCACGGGATAATCCGACCACCACTCCATATTGTCCGTGTTGGGAGGATTGAGGCCGTTTGTGTCTCGGGCATTGGCGCCCGCTCCGCCGGACACGACCTGCTTTGAGTATTTCCGCGGAAAATGCTCCGTTTCCGCATTGCCCGAGACAACGATGTTATTCTGAGCCAGGACCGGACCCCAGTGGGTCTCAAAAGCTCCCGAATATGTCAGCGAACCAGACGCCAGAATCGGTCCCGGCAGGGATTGATTTTCATAAACTACCTGGATGGCTCTGGTTTCTTTAGCCTGCGAGTCCCGTCCCTCGGCCGTTATGGTCACCTGGTCGGAGGCCGGCCCGGTGCTAAAACGGATGCGGTAGGTGCCACCGGGCACGTCATCATAGGTTGAATCGAAATTATATCCTGTTATGACTATTCCGTCCCTGGCGGCAACCCAGGTGCTCGTTGCGCTTTTAAGCTTCCACATTCCCCTATCTATGCCTGCCTCGGCCAAGTTAAACGCCACCGTGGTCTTTTGGTCCTTGACCGCTTGCCGGCTGTCTTGTTGCACCCAGGTCACCATCGCCGGCACGATAATGAGCAGGAGGACCAGCACCACGATCACTCCGGCCAGAACTTGACCTCGCTCTTTTTTTCTCATTAGTTCATCACCCTAACCCTTTCTGACGCCATCTGCAGGGCTTTTTTCTTCCCCTGATATGTGGCCTTTTCCAAAGTCATGGAAACGGAGACGATGCTGAGATCGTCGGAGCGCGGAAAGCTGAAAGCCAAATACCGCAAGTTTTTCGTCAATATCTGATTCCTGCCGTCTACGGTTTGAACCAGTTGATTTCCATTCTGATAATAACGGACGCTGCCCCCTTGAATTTTTAAGAAAGTGATCCGGGAATAAAACGGCTGGCCGACGGCGCGGTCGATGATAATCGTAGCGGCTTGCGCCTGCCTGAGATTACGACTGATGAGATACATGGCGGCGCGGGCTTCCTTTTGGAGATCCGTTCTGGCGACGGTCAATTGAAAATAACGGTTTACTTGAATCATCAGCCGGGCGCCCATAGTCGATAAAATACCTAGAATGGCGACCACAAGCAGCAATTCCATCAGACTATATCCCTGTGTCTTCACCATTTCACCATGAGAAGTTTTTGTTCGCCGTCGTCTGGCCCGCGGTGACTGAAATATTGCTGAGTTGTTGATAACTTATACTAACGGCCCCCGTGGAACTGACGGTAGTATAGTAGCCGTAAGCGTTATAAAAAGGAGCAGCGGTGCTCTGGCGCACTTCCACGGCATAGCTGCCGTCCTCATAACTGGAAGTTATGTAGTAAGGAACGCTCGTCAAGGTCGCCGTGCTTAGCGCCGGAGGAGCGGGCGGAGTCCCGGAAAGAGTCGTCGTCGTAACCACGATAAGAACCCCGGTCGTGATCGAAGCTCCTCCGGCATTCACCGACCCGGCGATAGTTCCCAAAGCTCCTGAAATCGTGAAGGTGCCAGCTGAGACGGTCTCCCCTATGGCGACGGTCACGCTCGTGGCCGCGGGATTGGAACTTTCATGCGATCCCAATACCGGCTCCACCGAATACGCGCCCGTCGCCATATTCACCGTTGTGAAGCGCCCGTTAAGATCGCTCACCTGCTGATCGTGAGAGCTGCCATTGGCGTCCAGAACGGCCACGGCGACGCCTGGCAACGGATTGCTGCCGTCTCTCGAGACAAAACCGGAGATGCGCCCTCCCTGGGAAAGCATGAAATCGACCCCGGATTTGACTTCTCCTAAAGAGATATTAAGAGCCTGAGAAGATTGAGAGACATAGTTGGGATTGGAATTGCCTGGATTGGCGGTCACATCCACCACTCCCGGAACCACTTGCAGCAGATACCGCCCATTGGCCGCGCTCACGCTGGAACCCGCGGCCCCTGGGCTAACGGTGATCAGGAAGGGATTGGTGATGACAGCTCCAAGACCATCGGTGACGGTGCCGCTGATAAATCCGAAAGAGTTGCTTTCAGTGAGTATGGTCGTGCTGCTGGGGAAGGTATAGACCGCCCCTGAAGCCGCTATCGTCACCGTGGAATTTTCCAGAAACAGGCCCCCGCTGGCGATAAATACCGTCCAGGTGCCGGTGGCCACTTGCGTCAGACTGAACTCCGCGCGCGGAGGGCTGCCTACCAGATAGGCGGTAGTCGGAGAGGAAAGGCCATCGATGCTGGAAATCACGGCGCCGTTGGCGGGCTTGCCGGCAACCAGCGGCTGGGATGAGTCCGCGCTGCTTCTGGGGCGATGCTCAACGCCTGTAAAAGAGGCGGATGGATAGAAAAAGTCCAGAGAGTTGTTATCCGAGTCATAGGCTCTTGCGTAAATATCGCTGATAAACGAAGGGCTTGAGGTGCGCACGATCTGATTCCCCGCTCCGATGCCGTCCAACCCTCCGGCGGTGTAGTTAGGAATCGCGGCTCCCTCGAAATTATCCGGCATGTCCGAGCCCAGTTCGCCGTCTTTCCAGCCTACGACGTCATAGGGGGTGTTAGTCGCGTAGTTCGCAAGCCGAATATCTCCAGCTCTATGATTATCCAGATAATCCGGGAAAGTCGGCATGGAATCGCAGTTGGCCGCCAAGCCGTAACAGGCGTCAGCGCTGATCACCGAACCCAGGATCATAAAGGAGGTGGCATTGGCGATCAAATAATGTTTTCCCGCCGGGACATGGGTAGTCATGTAAACGAAGTTGAAATCCGCGTGCGGATGATCAAGCCCGGCGGCTTCGGCATCATAATCTATCCGCACTTGCGAATTTCCCGTCAAGCCCATATCGATCGCGGCTGTCGTGGGATTAAATAACTCGATATACTCGACATTTTTAAACGAGCCTCCTCCCACCCAAGTATTGGTTTGCACAACCACCTGGCTTATGATGAGATTAGGGTTCATCCAGGCGGTGCCACGTATTGTCCCGGAACTCATGGGAATAAGGTCGAAATCCTGCGTCGAGGACTGATTAGCGGCGATCGAGGCGTTGCGCAATTCCGGGAAAAAGCCGAGAGCGGAAGCCATTATGGTGAAATCCCCGGGATTAAGATTTATGGTGTAGCTTCCCGCGGCGTCCGAGGCGTTGCGCCAGCCCATATTTTCGGCCACATTCACCAAAGCCCCGTTGATTGCCGGATAGGGGCTGGAAGCGCTTCTCACGGTTCCGGTAAAAATACAATTGGCCATGCTTGTGTCCGGGTTGGCGAATATTCTTTTTACCTGCAGTTTTTTCCTGTCTGCTCCCTGCGCCCACAACACCGTAACCGTGATAAGCTTCAGGCTGGTATCTTGCGTGGTGGGAGATAAAAACGTCAGCGAGCCCGAGATCTCCTGGGCCACCTGAACATAGCTAAGCCTGGTGAAACGGATGCCTCCTTCCAAAACAGACTCCGGTGGAAAATAGCCTCCATCGTAAGGAATATTGGGAGAGTAGTCGGTGCGGTAGGAAGGATCGGTGGTGACGAGCACTTGATAATAGCTCTTCTGCGTGAGAATCTGTAATTTTTCCTGGGCCAGGTTGGCGGCCAGTGTCCTGCTCTTGGAATTCTGGATCGATTTCTGTATGCCCAGCGTCGCTCCAACCAAACCCAAAATGCCAACGGAGAGGATGCCCGTAGCGACCATCAACTCGACAAGGGAAACTCCCGAAGCTCCTCTGGCAATGCGACCGCAACCCATTATGTTTCACCTCGGTTATTTTTTGATCCTGGCTGTCAAAAGCCTTCGTTTTAAATCCTCCGCCGATTTTACTCCGGCTAAATCTACATCGAGCCGCTGCATCATCCGTATAAGCGCCCTCAAAATCACGCTCGCCGCCAGCTTGCGTCCGCCGGATCTCCTGGCTGAGAAGGCCAGCTTCTGCAGCAGACGCAACTCTGTCCCTGTTAAATGCACCGATACGGCCCGTGTTTTTTGCCTCATTTTAATTTATATAAATACACAAATACACAAATCGTATGTATTAAAAACCGGGGCAAACGCGCCCCGGAATCGCTACTTCTTCCTTTTGTGCGCCTGGAGCAGTCTTTCGAGCAGCTCCTCCTCGGTCTTTACGGCGGCCACGTCCACGTCCAATTCGCCCATCATTCGCACCAAGGCCCTGACGATAAGAGTTTTGGGAAGCTTGTAGCCCTTGGTAGCCTTCGCTTCCATGCCTACTTCCTCTAAAAAACGGTCCAAGGCCTCCGGCAAGGTCAGATTGATCCGGAAATATTGGGACTTGGGCGTCATGCTCGAGCGTCCGCCTTTTAATTTCGCCACTATAGCCGCCGTAATGCGTATTTGCACATATGGTCTCGTTAGTGTATCCGCGAGCAACCGGTTTGTCAACCTTGCTTGGCGCTTTCATCTATCCAAGGATAGGTCCGCAAGCCGGCGATTGCAACGAAACTTCTGGTTAACTTTTCGGCGCTAAAGGGAGAGTAACCGTGATGCGGGCGCCCTTTCCCGGGCCTTCGCTCTCGATCAGGATTTCGCCGTTGTGCTTTTGAACGATCCAGCGCGCGATATGCAGCCCGAGGCCATGTCCCCCTTCCGAGAGGTGGGAGCTGACAAAGGGCTCAAACAAATGATTCATGACTTCCGGCTCGATTCCAGCGCCGGTATCCGAGACCTCGATCTTCACCAAGGACCCATCGTCCCGAGCCGACACCGAAAGCTTGCCCCCCATCGGCATAGCATGGATGGCGTTCATGAACAGATTGGTGAAAACCTGGATGAGATGCCTGCCGCTGCCCAAGACGCGAAGCTCCGGATCAAGGTCGCAGTTAAGGATGACGCCGCGCTCCTCTATCCGGATTTTCATCGCATCCAAGGCTGCCTGAACAAGCGGGCACAGAGAGACGGGGTTGAGCTGCAGATCCGTCGGCTTTGTATACTCCAGGAAGTTGCTTAAAATGTCCACCGAGCGCTGGGATTCCTGGTCGATTATTCGCAGCTGTTCTTCGATAATATGATGATCGCCGCGTTTAATAAGGTAGCGGATGCGATCTGCGGTAAGGATTATCGTGCCCAAGGGAGTCCTAACCTCATGCAGAATTCCCGTCAGGGCCCGGCCGACTAAAGTCAGCCTCTGCAGCCAAGCGATTTGGTCGCGGTAGCGGCCCTCGACAACGCTGGCGGCGCGCCTGGCGCCGTCCACCATATACGAACTGAAAAAAGAGGTGGTCAACAGCAACGAAAGGCGCATCAGGTGCTGGGCCTGAAGGAAAGCCTCCTGCCCCGGAAAAGCCAATGTGCCGTAGACGATACAGGCGACGCCGCCGACAATGAAGCTGTAGACCAGGCTATCGAGAAAACACGAGGCCAGAATCACCAGGAAGTAAGCTATATAAAATTCGCTGGCGATGCCTTGGGTTAAATAAAAAATAATGGAGGTGGCGCCGATATCCACCGTAAAGGACCACAAATTCCAGGCTTGCGGAATTTCCCGCTTTAAACACGCGATATACCATGCCGGGACAAAAAAGGCGTAAAGGCCGATAGCCAGCCAAATATACCAGCCTGGCGCCTCTAGGGGGGCATAGATGACCTGAAAAAGGAGGGTTTCAAAAAGCACTGCCCGGAAGAAGAAGAGGTATTTAGCCTGCATAGATCAATTTATATAAAATCTAAACATGGCGGAGACGATATTGATCATAGACGACGATCCCTCTTTTCGAAAGCAATTAGGCCAGACCCTGAAGGATTACGGCTACCTGGTGGCCGAGGCGGGAACCGGAAAAGCGGGAGTATCCATGACGCAAAAACAAAGCCCTGACTTGATCATCCTTGACCTGGTCCTGCCCGGCATCCACGGCATCGATGTCTGCCAAATACTTAAGCAGAAAACCGAGACGGCGGGAATCCCGATTCTCATGCTGACCGGCAAGGACACGGAGGGGCAGGATATCGCCTGCCTCGACATGGGGGCCGACGGTTCCCTGACCAAGCCGGTCAAGGCCGAGCGCCTTTTGTCTCATTGCCGGGCCCTTTTGAGGAGAGCCCCCGCAGAAAACAAGAAGTCCGGCGCCTTAAGACTGGGGCCGCTGCGATTGGATTACAATCAAAAGCTGGCGCGGATCGGCGGCCGCGATATCTCGCACCTTACTCCCAAGGAATTCAGCATATTATACGACCTGGCTGCGCGCAGCCCCGGAACTCGCGATAGGACTTCGCTGTACCGGGATCTTTGGGGCATGGACCCTCCTTCGGAAGGCAGCCTTAAAACAGTGGACGTCCATGTGCGCAGAATTCGCCTTAAGCTTGGTTGGAAATCCGATGAATGGATTATTTACATTAACGGAAGAGGCTATTGCCTTAAACTTCCCAAATAAGACGACGGGCCCGCCTCAAGGACAAGTGAGCGTGGACGGCCACGCCCGGCCGGGCAAATCCTTCCATGATTGTCGGGAAAGGATAATGTTGGTGGGTTTGATATAGGAGCCGGCTGATTCGCTGTAATACACGAAAAAATTGTTCGGCGTGACGGTCACATTCCCCGCCACATAGGCGGCGCCGATGATCTTGGTCTGTCCCGCTCCGCCGCTCTGGGTGAGGTTTCCCCCCACATAAAAAAATCCATCCACCATCACCTTGTCGAGGCTCACGGTGGTGCCTTCGGGAGAGCTGTAACTGGAGGTCAGCCCGGGAAAACTTACGGGTTCGGTCGGGTCCCAATTGGCGTCGGTATAGGCAGTCCAAGAACTGCCGTATTGCTGCCAGGCCTTTTGCGGCAAAACGGCGTTGCGCGTCGCGGCTCCGGCCAGGCCGTTGGGCAGGGTGACGTTGCCCGCGACAAACAAAGTGCCCTGGACGAATATCTTGCCCTCCACGCACAGAGCCCCTTCGACGTAATAGGTCCGGCCCGTCGCGCAGCTGGTGGAGTCCGAACAAATGGTGTCGCAAGAGACCCCGCAGGCGGTTCCGCTGTTCTTGCCCCAGCATCGATTGCCGCTATAAAAGGTTCCCGAGCTAATGGCGGCATTGAGGAAAGCGCTTGTATCGATCCCTGGATCGGCAGGAATGTTGGGATCGTAAGAGTGCCATTGCAAGCAGTTGGGAGAATCGCAGTTGGGAGGGGTGGAGCCGTTGGCATCGAGGTCAATGGAGCCGGCGCTCCAAACCTGAGGGAAGGTCCGGCCGTTCATGGCAACGCTTTTGGGGGAGACTATTGCCCCCCAATGAACCTGGGTGTTGGAGCCGCTGATGGTGACGCCGGATTGGCCGCGTATCGCGGTGTCACCGACGGTCGAGTTGTCATAAACCGCCTGGATGGCCCGGACTTCCTTCTCCTTTTTCTCCTTGCCGATAGCGAGGATTGTAACCTGCTCCTCATCCGGACCGCTTGTTATGGAAATGGCATAACAGCCTCCATATAAATCGCCATAAGAAGCGTTGAAGCCGTAGCCCGAAGGGAAAATCCCCGCTTGGCCGTTGGCCCAGGTGGTCGTGCTTTCCGATATTTTCCTATATCCCCTGTCGATGCCGGCCTCGGCCAGCTGGAAAGCCGTGGTATTTTGATGATACTTCACGCTCCACCGAGATTCGTTTTGCACGTAGAGCACCATGGTGGGAATAAATATCATGAGAATCAGCATGATCATGACAACCCCCGCCAACATCTGCCCTCGGTTGTTGATCAATTCATGATCCTCACTTTGGAAATGGACAGTTGCAGGGCCTTGCGGCCCCCCAAATACGTGGGCGCCTGCATGGTCACGGCCACGGAAACGATGCTGGTATCATCGGTGCGTGGATAGGTGAAAGCGATATAGCCTACGCGCTCGGAAAGCATGGAACTAACGCCGTCCAGCGACATATAGAGCTTGTTGCCTTGCTGGTAAAAAACCACGCTCTGCCCCTTCTCCGTAATGAAGGAAACCCGGGAATAGGGAGGCTGTCCTGAAACCTGGCCGAGAAGCACGGTTCTGCGGTCCGCCTGCCTTAGGAAGCGGTTGATGATGTCCAGACTCGCGCGCACATCCCTTTCGATTTCATTGCGCGCCGTGGTTTGACGCCAGAAGTTCGTCACCCTCACCAGCAACGGCGCCGCGACGGAAGCGAGAATGCCCATGATGGCCACGACCATCAGCATTTCCGAAAGCGTATAGCCCTTGGCATTTATGTGTTTTCCTATCATGGCCATGATCCCGTGAAGTCCTGGAGCGGCGTGGTCTGGCCGGCCGTCACGACCACGCCGGTTTTTGTCTTGCTGTTGTAGCTTACCGCTCCCGTGTTGATATTAACCACGGGATAATAGGCGCGCATATTGTAGGTGCCCCCACGAGCATCCAGAGAGTATTTGCCGTCCGCCACGCTTGAGGCCGCATAATAGGGATTGCCGAGGGCCGGGGCAGAAGAACCGTAAATAGAAGGCGGAGGATCGGTGATGGTTCCGGTACTGGCGATAATAAGCACACCCGTGGTTATGGCATCGCCCTGATCCTCTACGCTGCCGGTGATGGTCCCCAACCCTCCCGAAACCGTGATGGTGCCGACGAAAATGTTGGATCCCGGCGCGGTGAGCGTGGCCGTCAAAGGATCGGGATCGGTGGTATAGCTTTGCGAGGGATCGAGCTCCGGCGAAACGTCGTAGCCGGTGGCTGAGGTGGAGGCCGCAATGTAGAAATGGCCGGTATTGTCCGAGGCTCCCTCGAAGGTGGCCACGCCCCGCACGGCCTTGACCACGACATTCGGCAGCGCTCCCGTGCCCGAGGTGACATAACCCATTATCTGGCCCGCCTGCCCCAGATGGAAGTACGGAGAGCCGGTGATGAAGGTTAAGCTGCCTTCCGTGACGGTGCCCACGGCGGCGTCGGTGGCATAATTGCTGTTGTCCGAATTAAAATTAGCGTTGACGACCACCGTTCCAGCCGCCGAGTTGATCATATAATAGCCCGCGGAGGTGGTCCGGGCCGTGGCCCCGTTGCATTCCACCAGTATTCCGCTTAGCGGGGTCGAATAATCCGCGCCGCTGCCGTAGACATAACCCCGGACATAACCGCCTGCGGTAACGGAACTAAGAAGAGACGAATAATATCCCGCCACGGGCCATGGAGGATCGGTGGTGGCATTGGGAATCTGGGTCGTAGCGCTTTGAGTCACCTCCACGGTTGAGACCGCTAGCATGTAAGAGCCCTGCAGCAGAGTCACGTTGACCGTCCCGGTAGCCACGCCTGTGAGGGTAAATTGGGCATATTCCGAGTTGGTGCCCGAATTGACGGCCTGGGCTTGAACAGGCGTGGATAGGCCATCGGAGGCGAAAACAAAGGCGCCATGCGCTGGAGTGCCGCTTACCGGAACTTGGATAATCGTGGTATTTTTGGGCGCAACAGCGATGGGAGAGTAGCTCGAAAAGTTGACGGAGTTGTTGTTCGTGTCGTAGGCGTTTCCCAGCGTTGAACTGACGGTTCCAGGGTGGGTGAGCCGGACAATCTGCATGTCCAAATCAAGTCCATCGGTCGCAGCAAGGGAAAAAGATACCCCTTCCTTTCTGGGCCCCGTATTATTGTTGTCGTCCCAGCCCACGGTATCAAGCAGGAAGCCGTCCGAGACACGCTCAAGCTCAATAGCGGTGGCCCTATCGTTGCGTATATAGTTCGCGGTCGCCGGGTGGCCGTAGTAGGCATCCGCAATCCGTTGCTGGCCCAGAACGCAAAACGAGGTGGCGTTGGCGACTAGATAATAGCTTCCGGGCCTGACATAGGTGGAGACATGAGTGAAGGAAAAGTCCGTGTCGCTCTTACTTTGTCCGGGATCTTCATCGTAGTGGTTCATCCGGATGATTTTAGGACCGCCGGTCACACCGATATTTATGGGATAGGTTGTGGGGTTGAAAAGCTCGAAGTATTCAACCTCCCGCGGCGTCCCATCACCCATGACTGTATCAGTCGCGGCTACCACTTGGCTGATGAGAAGGCTGGTGGAGATCCACACCTGCCCCGTCACCGTCCCCGAGCCGATTTTAAGCATGGAGAAATCCTGATTGGTCACGGCCCCGCGCGAAGCAACCAGGTTGTTGACGCTCCGCGTAAAATAGCCGGCTGAGGAACACACCAGGGAATAGGTGCCCCGCGACACCTGGAAACTGTAGTCTCCGAGGGAATCGGCGGTCCCTTTCCAATTTGGATTTCCCACCACCTTGACCAGGGCCCCGGGCAAGACCGCGGCCGAACCCGAAATAGTGACCTTGCCCTTAAATTGCGAATCGAGGGCGGCGGCGGCCGGATTGGAGAAAAGATTTTTAAGCTCGACTTTCTTATAGGTCGCGCCGTCCTGCCAAAGAACATAGACGCTTACTTGCTTGATTCCCGTGTCGTTGGAGTTGTAGGACACCGTTGAGATGGAAGTTCCCGACATGTCCGCGTAAGCCACATAGACGACGCGCCGGAAAGGGGGATTGCCCCAAAGGCTGATGGTTTCGGGGGCATAGGTGGAGCCGTCATAGACCACCGCGGGGGAATAATTGCCGTCGGTAACCGAGTTGGTGGTCACCATAAGCTGGAAATAAGAGTAGTTCTTGAGCACCTCCATGCGTTCCTGCGCGATGTTGACGGCGATGGTTTTTTGCCGCGAGTAGCGAATGGACTTGGTGATGTATGAAAACGCGCCCAGGCTTCCCAGAACGACGCTGCTCAAAATGGCCGTGGCAATCATCAGCTCAACCAAGGTGACGCCCCGGCAGTCTCGAGAGTGCATAGGATTCCTTAATAAGTATTGGGGATTTTAACGCCCCAAGTCAATAGGACTTTGGTCAGTGCTTGTCTGCCGGGGTCAAGCCGGGTGGAATTCTGAATATAATAAATAATTTCTTTTGCAAACTTTTACTTGACAAAGATAACTTTTGATGGTATACATAATAATATCATGCCTACTAAAAAAAGTCTGGCCGTAAGGTTAAACTCGCAGGTCGCCGAAAGGATGCGCCGCTACTGCGCCGAGCGCGGAATCAAACAGGGCTTTTTCATCGAGAAAGCTCTTCTCGAGCAGATCGAACGGGAAGAACTTAACGAGGACCTGCTCGACTTCAAAAAGCACAGATCTCACGAAAAAGACGCCATAAGTTTCGAAGAATATCTCAGATTGCGGCGCAGCCATGTATGAGATCAAAGCTCTTCCTTCAGCATCACGAGATCTAGAAGCTCTGGAAAAGGCGGCCTTTGACCGCATCAAGACTAGAATTCTGGGCTTAAGACAAGAGCCCCGGCCCATAGGCATAATCAAACTAACCGCGGAAGAAGGGTATCGCCTTCGGGCCGGGGACTACCGCATCCTGTATCGAATCGACGACAAGGCCAAAATCGTCTATCTCTACCGCATCAAGCACCGGCGCGAAGCCTATCGCTAACTGGCGGGCTTAGGCCGGCAAAAGCAGCGTGGCCACGGCGTAGCAGGCGATGGCCTTGCCTTGGCCTATGGAATCAAGGCCTTCGTGGGATTTGGCCTTTAAATTAATGCTCCCGGCCGTAACGCCGAACAACTCGGAAAGGGAACGCTTGAAGGCATCGTAATGAGGGCTTAATTTCGGCTGCTCGGCGATCAAAGTGATGTCCAAGTGGGACAGTGCGCCGCCGGCGGCGATCAGCTTGGCCATCACCGCCGCGATGATGTCGGCGCTGGCGATATTTTTGATCTTGGGGTTTTCCGGGGGAAACATCAGCCCTATTTCCCCGGAAAACCCCAAGAT
>Ga0155452_1271_pt3 | contig 12456 bp, 12 predicted proteins | sample RifCSPhighO2_02_FD_111900 | JGI IMG/M metagenome (GOLD analysis project Ga0155452, IMG submission 111900) | Elusimicrobia bacterium RIFCSPHIGHO2_02_FULL_57_9
CTTCTCCAGCGCCTGGGAAAAGTCGATAGCCCGTGATGTCCAGGTTTTGGGGGTTCTTTGCGGTGGTTGCCGGAATGACGATCATGGCCGCCACTCTCCCGGACCCTCAGAGTCCGCGTGATGCGGGCGGCCGCGCAGAGCAGGAACGCCTCCGTCTTTTGGAGACGTTATTGCTTTCTTCCGCCAAGCTTGACCAGGAGACCCGATGCCGCTACGCATCGCAAGCCGTTCAAGTCGCCCAGACCCTGCGCGGCGCCAGAAATAAGCATACTTGGCGGGCTCTTGCGTATGACGCTTTTTCAGGGTGCGTACCGGAAGCCGTCAAGGCTCAACGCTGGCGTTCACTGTCTTGCGAGCATGCGGCCGCCGCCATTCGTTATCGCAACGATGGAGCTATAGTTGGAAGGCTGCTGCGAATCATGAATTCTTCACGTGAGGGAGGCATATAATGTAAACTACAAAAAATAGGCATCCAGGCAAAGCTGAGAAAAGATAGTCATGAAGTCGCAATCTATCATTTTATGGGAGTTCAGGCCGGAACATTATTTACGCGACCCAAAATGCCGGCAACAGGTGGGTCGCCGTTTGGAATCCTTTCGTAAAAGCTTTTACCGCAGGAAGCTCTGGGATATCCGCACGCTCTACTACTGGCTTAACTCGGTGTTTCGCCGGAATGATCTGGGCGATAGGGAAATCATGGAGATATTCCGTCTTATTTCCGCTTGTGTGCGGATGAATTATAACCCGGCATTCGTCATGGAGAAATTGAATGGGGTATTAAAGACCGGGAAGATCAAGCCGGAGCAGATGCCGGATGTCACCGATATAGGGATTGTTTCATGCAAGAAAAAATGGAAGCCCCAGTCCTCGCTCTTTTGGCTCGGCAAGGTCCTGGAATATGAACAGATCTGCATCGAGCATATAGCTCCGCTTTTGAGACTCGGCCATATTTCCGGAAGGTGCGGATATAAGCAGGAAATGATTTACTATTTCATCACATTGCTGCTTGACCATGAAAAGATAAAGGCAGTGCACGTTAAGGATTTAATCGCCATGGTTGGCGCGGCGATTGAAGGCCGCCGGGATGTGTACAGCCTTATCCATTGGTTGAGGGTGTTTTTAAGCCTCGGCCAAACCGATGACCGCAATATTAATAGGTGCTTGCGCCAGGCCGCGTTGAAAGCGCAACGGGGCAATCCTCATGAGCACTTCATCGAGTCGCTCAAGCTTCGGCGACGGACTAGCCTGCTCGAGCCGCCAATTCCCACGCCAGTTGTAGCTTAAGTTGCTAGGAGGGATGCTGGAGCCTGCGCTCTCAATTTTCAGGACCTTTTACGGATGAAATCCTTCGCGTTTGAGAGTGTCTGCCCTGTGGCGGCCACCTTATTTTTTTGCCTTATTCTTGGCCCGTGGGTGTTGGTTCTGCGAGAGAAAGCCTCGCCGGCTGCCCATGATGTTTCGCGCTTGATTGCCGCGGGAGATATTTATTTCGCATCGCGCGGACGCAAAGTCCATTTGGACCAATCCTTAGCGGCTTACCGGCAGGCCGTCCTGATTTCTCCCAAAAACGCCGCGGTTCGCTTGAAGCTGGCGCGGGCCCTTCTTGCGCTGCAACCAACGGATCGCGCGGCGCAATTTAATCATGCGGCGGAAGTTATTATGTTGGCCCACGAGGCGCTGGCTCTGGGCGGCGGAGGCCGATTTATCTTGGCCGAATCCTATTGCCGCATGTCCATGCTGGCACCGGATTTTAAGCAGGCTTCGCGCTGGCTGGATCTGGCTGAATTTCAGGCCGACGCCGCGGCCCGTTTTCAAGGGACCGATGGATCACGGGATAATTTCTCTGCTCAAATCAAGGCCTTGAGGGAGCGTATTGCCGGACTGAGACTGCGGATTGAAAAGCGGCGGCCCAGTGACCCTTAAACTGCCTGGCGTGTTGAAGGTGCAGCTCTTCCTCTTCCTGCCGCTTTATGGGGTTTTGGTGCTGGCTTACGGCTTTCATCTCAACCTCTCTTATTTGCAGCAAGCTTCCGTCAGCTTTTATTATTTAACCCTTGCTTTCCCGACATTGCTCCATCTCGACTATGGCGTCTGCCAGGGCCTACTGGCGACCGGGGCGATATTGATTTCGCTGTTTTACTGGTGCCCCGCCCGCTTTAAAAAACCTCTGCTTATGCTATTTGCCTTCGCCTACATTGGATATATTCTTGGATTGGGCTGCCTTCTGCCCTATTGGGCCGCTCTTCTCATAATCTGGTGGGCCCATCATTATCATGGCACTTCGGCAGCCAAGTGGATTTTGGTCCCGTTGGGACTTGCGGTTTCATGGTACGGGACCCTGGCTCAAGGCGATCCTAAAAATTATTTTGCCTGGGGCCTTTCCTTTTTCCTTACTCTTAAATCCGTCAGCTATTTGATCGATGCGGAGGCGTCTGTGGAAAGACCGGCTTTCCATGATTTTGCGCTGTATATGACAAGCGGGTTTCCTTGTCCATTCGTCACCCCCTGGTATACTTTTCAAGAATTTACGCGCTCCTATTGCGAGGATTATTGGAAAACGGCAAGGGGCGGGATTATACGGATTTATTGGGGCCTATCCAAGCTGGCCTTGTCGTTTGTTTGCGAGCTCATGATTTCTCCCTATTGTGCTTCATTTGATTTCCGGCATTTAATCGATCGGGCCTATTTCTCCGGAGCGGAGTTCTGGGCCGCCGGCATTGCAGGGTATTTCTTGCATCTTGTCCGTTTTGTCGGCTGTTACCAGGTGATTCAGGGAATGACGCGCCTTTTTGGTTATAACGTGGGGGATCAGTTTCGCAAACCCTGGCTGACTACGTCGCCTCTTGACTTTTGGCGGCGCTACAGCATTCATAATCGCAACTATCTGATCAAATATATCCTCTATCCTGTTTTCCATCGTTGGCCGAATCCTTATACGGCCATTCTTGCGGTTTTTGGAGCAGCTGCCTTTATCAATATTTTCCAAATGTATCCCCTGATGCGCCCGCTTTCGGCCAAATATGGGGCCGGTGAGTGGGTGGCGGCGTTATGGGTGTTCTATGCCGGGTTCGCTTTGCTCTGTTTGCTGGAATATTGGGAATTGCACCGAGGACGATCCGAAGCGAATCTGTTGCCCGCGCTTGGGCGGCAGGCTGCGCGATGGAAAAAATCGAGAGCGATAGCCATGCTCCTTTTATTGGTGCTGCTTATGGCTCCTCAATACACATTCAGAATTTCCAATCCTCCTCCAAATTTGATCTACGGCCGCTCATTGTGGGAACGCTATGCCTTTGTTTATGGCGCGATGTTCCTTTTGCGCTAATTCCCCGCGGCCGGCACGGATAGTTCGACAAGGAAGGCCCTGGCCCCCTTGCCGGAAGCGTTTGAGATGGTGTATCCGGTGCGCACGGGGATGCGAATCATTGAATTTTTCCCGATCGTGAAGCTTTTGTTGTCGGCCTTGATTATGATTTTGCCGCGATAAACCAGAAACAGCAAGTCGGAGCTGGGATGTTGCAGGGGCCCCATGTTGGTCACAATCTCAAGTAATCGCGGGGAGATATTGCGTCCTGGCCGCAGTTTTTGAAAGCTAAACCTTTCTGGAGCTTCCGAAGCCAGGGTTTTACGGATATAGCGATTCATGTTTATGAATTGCGCAGGAGATCTTTTTGACGGAACATTGGGCGTGCCGGTTTTGATTGGTGGCGGCGGGGACACAACGGCGATGGTAATGATCGGCTTATCCCCGATATTCTTATACTCGGGCCATAATCCGCCTTGAGGGACCATCCAGAGAAAGTTTTGATTAAATTGCTTGCCGCTCTCTTTGAACCGGCCTTTCCCGCTCAACACATAAGTAAACATATCAACCGGAACCCCATTGATGCCTCTTACTTCGGCATGGGGAGGGATTTGGCCAAGGGCTATGGCATAGTTGGAATTTATTACAAGGTCGCGGCGTTTGACGCCTCTAGAATCGGTTACGAAAGGTTCTTTAAGGGCTTCCCAGGGATTGATGATTTCAATTCCTGCGGCCTTCAGCGGGCCGGCTTGGCACAAAATCAAGACGATTAAGAGACTGAACCGTCTCAATAGGAGTACATTCATTTGAGCAGACCTGAGAGGTTCCGATAATATCCGGTCAAGTCATTTTCATGGGTCTTAATAGCTCGGGCAATCGTGGCGTCATCAGGAGAAGCCAGCGCCAGAACAGCTTCGGATGCGCGGCGGGCATGTTCTTCCTCCACTTTGCAATGGGCGTCCAGGTAGGAGGCTTTTATTCCAAGCTTTCCCCAGGCTTGGCGCATAAGCCTGAATTCCTCGATGGAAAGATATTCAACGGCCCAGTGATAGCCGAGGTTAAATTTGGCGCGGTCCAAGGATGAGCCTTGCGGGCAGGCGAGGGTTTGCGCCATGCGCTCGGTCCACTGGCGTGAAACGTTAAGCCAGGGATTGGCTTTATCCTGAGGGTATCGCTCCGGAAGGGGCTCTCCCGCGACCGAGCGATAGAACTCGGCATACAGCTGCCGGTGCGATTTCATGATTGGACGCGATGGTTCGATGCCGTATTCCGAGCAGAAAGGCTGAAGCAATGCTTGCATGGCGCGATAACGGGGCGTATAATCGCCCTCATCCATGGACATTTGGACATAGCCGGCTATCAGCGCGAACATTCCATCGTAGAATTCGAAGTTGTAACCCATGCCCAAAAGCAGGGCCGGATGTTCTTGCCGCGGTATACGAGGAAGGAGCTTATAGAATTGAGCCATAACCGACCATGCGGTGCCGGCTATGGCGGATTCCAAGGGTTGAATGCTATTTTTCGTTGTGGATGTGGTCAAGCAGGTCCTTGTATAATTTACGGTTGCCGCCAGGCTATGCTGCGATATAAAATAGTCAACAGTCAATAGGACTCCTTTTCTCCAAAAGATCGGCCATCGAATTGAAAACATTATTTCCGGCATCACGGACTTGCTCGATCGGGAAAAGAAGCATTTGCCGGTGCAGGGACAGAGAATGCTTGAAATCCGAATTCCGGACGCCGGATTGGGTGAAATGGCCGGCCAGCCAGCCATGCCCGTCAAAATAACGGTAGGCTTTGATCTTGTTGAGATAGAGGTGATTCAGAATCCGAGGAACGGAAAACGTCGCCGTCTCGCGCACCAAAACGCTAAAGTATGGCGTAAAGATTTCAGCTTCCGGCGGGGGCTCTGGAATCATGAATTCCGAGGGATATCGGGCGAAAAAGCCCTGATATTCTTTGTGAGCCCGAATGATTGCCGATGGGGAATTCGTCGAAGATTCGCAAGCCCTTTGACATTCATCCAGCCCTTGCATGGTCGGCCAAGGGCGGCGGCCCAGGGTCTGTATCAAGGGATCGTCATGGCGATGGTCCAGGACGCGGATCTCGTCGCCATAGCCGGTTTTTAGAAGTTCGGCAAAAAGGGTTCCAAAAGAAGCTTCCCGAGCCAGGACCAGGCCCCAGGCATGGGGGTCAGCCAGGGAAGGCATCAAGCCGCAGGCTGAAACATCGCCAAAACAGCCCAAGGGCCTTTCTTGGTACTTGTCCGCCACGGAGTTGTTAAGCTCGATAAGCCATAGCCCTTGAGAGCGGCATAACTGCGCGATTCTATCGATCGGGGCGCAGCTTCCCGCCAGATGGGCCAGTAACACGGCCCGCGTCCTTTCGCCCAAGGCGCTTTTAAGCCGTTCCTCGTTCATGTTGAATGTTCGCGGATCCACATCAATAAAAACCGGTACAAGGCCATAAGATTTAAGAACTCCCGCGACCCCGGGGTAGTTGAAAGGGGTTGTGATGATTTCATCGCCGGGTTTTAGCCGGCCCGCTAAGGAAGGGGCCGTTAAGCTGGTTATCGCCACCCAGAGGGAGGAAATAAATGAATCGCTGATGGCCAGCGGCTCTTGGCGGCGGAACCATCCTTGCCAGCAAGCCGCGACTTTTTGCCGCAAAGCCAGATGTTCGGAGATAACATCCGCCGGAGCGCGTTTATTGCTGGCTATTCCCATGTCGCGGATATAAAGTTGGACGGCCTCCTCGCTATCGCCGAGATATGAGGCGCCGCCGTTTTTAAGATACAGCGTGGTGGGGCATAACTCCCTAATCATGTCCAAATTATGCGAGACAATGATAATCGTCTTGCCTTGGGCCCGCAAATCGAGGAAAGATCGCTTGCATTTGCTCTGGAATGCCTGATCGCCCACCGCCAGCATTTCATCAACTAGGATAATGTCCAGGTCGGCATGGATGGCGGTGGAAAAGGGCAGGCGCGCCGCCAAACCTGTCGAGAGTTCGTTGTATTTTGCGTATAAATAATCTTTGAGCCCTGAAAAGGCGATGATGCCGTCAAGATTCTTCTTAAAGGCGGCGGGGCGGATGCCCAAAAGGGCCGCGCACAGCGAAAAATTCTCAAGGACGGTCAGCTCGGGCTGCAGGCCTGCGGAAAGCTGGAAGAACGGACTGGTGCGGCCGTAGGCCCGGACTTGGCCCTCGCTGGGAGAGAGGATCTGGGCGATTAGAAGGAGCAGGGTGCTTTTGCCGGCCCCGTTGGCTCCAATAACGCCCAGAATTTCTCCCCGGCGAAGCTCGAAGTTGATCTCCTGAAGCGCCCATAAAATCTTTTGCGGCGAGGTTCCCCTCACCCAGCGGTTGAGGCGGCCCAGCAGCGTAGGATGACGGTTTTCCGCGCCGATCAAGAAGCTCTTTCCCAGATTTTCGACTTGGACGGCGATACCGGAGTTTTTTGGAGAATGCATCAAGAGATAATCATGTCGGCGATTCTGTGCTCATAGCGGCGCATCAGAAAAAGTCCCGCGCCCAGGCAAAGGGCGCTTAATCCCGCCAGCAGCCAGCAAATTTTTGGGTCGGGGAAAAGGCCGCTGATGAGGCAGTCCCGTATGCCGTTGATGATCATGGTCAAGGGGCTTGCGGACAAAAGGGCTTTGTTCCGATCGCTGAGAATGTTCAATGGGTAGAACACGGGGGTCAGATAGAAAAGCGCGGTGGAAATCACATCCCAGATACGTTCCATGTCGTGAAACTGGGCGGCTAGGATGGCTAAAAGCAAGGAAACCCCCATTGTGATGGATAGGAGAAATAGCGCCCAAAGCGGCAGCAGAGTCCAGGCCCAATTCGGTTTGACGCCCCAAAGCCACAGCAAGGGAACAAGCACGGCGATTTCAAGGGCCGTGGATACAAAGACGGCGGCCACCGTTGAAAAGACCATGATCTCCCGCGGAAATTTATAGTTGCGCATCAGCAGCGCCCGCCGCTTGAAAGTGGCCAGGCCGAGGCAGGTCGCCTTATGGAAGAAATTCCAGAACAGCAGCCCGATGATAAGATAGGCCGCGTATTGGTCGATGAAGTGGCCCAGCCATTTAATGAAAAGTATATAAAGCACGATGAATATAAGAGCCGGGTGAAGCAGGGTCCAAAGAAATCCGAGCAAAGTACCCTGATCCCGCAGTTTGAATTCAACGCGAGTCATGTTCCAAAAAAGATTCCAGTAAGGGAAATAGTCCTTTTTTCCCATGATCAGAAGTTCAGCGCGTTTTCCGGGACGTTCGGCCGCTCGGCCAGAACCGGTCGGCGTTGCGCCCAGGGGCGCGCCGTCTCCAGTTGCGCGGCCAAACGAAAGAGAGTCGCCTCATCACCGCAGCGGCCCGTGCAATGGGAGCCTATGGGGAGGCCTTCTTCATTCCAGAAAAGCGGAACGGACATGGAAGGCCGGCCGGCGACGCTTGGGATCATGGTAAAAGGGGAGAAGCCCCGGGTTTCTTTAAGCATCTCTAGAGGCCGGCCGGCTTCCGGTTGGAAGCTGCCGATAGGAACAGGCGGCCGGGTTATGGCCGGCGTCAGCCAAATATCATAACGGATAAAAAACTGCGCAAGCTCCCGAGAGAATTTTTGCAGATCTTGCCAAGCCAGCAGGTAGTCGGTCGCTTTAATCTTGAGGCCCAGCTCATAGAGAGCCCAGGTCAGCGGCTCGAAGTCTTCAGGACGCGGCTTTCGTTGAATGCGCCGGGCCCAATCCTCGATTTGCCAGGCGCCGCAAAAGCCGGACATCTAGGCAGGCCTGAGGGCAACCGGTATTTTTTCCAGGCTTGCCATGGCGGGTCGATTCCATATTCCATTGACAAAAACCACCCCGCGCCAATAGTCCACGGCGTCGGCCCCGTGAAACATTTCAGCCTCGTTCAAAAAAAAAACGCGGTTTTGAGAGTTGTAATGATACTTCCGGCCCTGAAGAATGAAAAAGGGAAGGCCCGGCTCATCCGCTCGTTCAGAGAACGGAATTTTCATGGACAAATACAAATTCTCTTCATGCCTGATATTCTCAAATGGCTTGGGCTCTTCCAGCCAGGGCAGGGCCATATACCTGAGGCGCCGGCGGCCCCAGGCATAGCTGGACTCCGATTCCAGATTATCGTAAACGCTGCCGCAAATTAAGTCGCGGTGCGCCGGCAGCTTTTTTCCGGGAATTTGAAGATCCACCTTCACGCGTGTCAGTTTGCGAAAAAGGCCGCCAAGCGGCGTCAGAATACGCCGCACTATGGTGGAAGCCTCGCATTCCACCCATTCCCACTCTAAGTTTGGATCCAGCCTTGAAAAATAAGCCCAGTTATCAAAATCGGCATACGGGCGATTTAAAAAATAATTCAAGACCGGCGCTGGCAAGCTTTGGCGCGCGGGAAGGGTCAAGCTTTTCCACCGCCAGAAAGGCTCGATGTCCTTGCGAAAAGATCCGCTGGACAACTCCCCGCCGGTCCGGATATCATGGATTAACCGAGCTTGGTCTTTATCAGCGACTACTTGCTCAACCGAGAAAATATATCGACTGTCGATGGTAAAGCCCGGGGGAAACGGCATTTTCATATCCTCTGGTGTTGAATGCTGGTATAATACAAAATCATGGATGACATTGGGTGGCTGGATGCCACGGCCCAAGCTGAACTCGTGCGCCGCAAGGAAATCTCGCCTATTGAATTAATTGACTCGGCTATTAAGCGGATCAAACGCCAGAATCCCGTTCTTAATGCCGTTATTACCCCCCTCTACGAGCAAGCCCGCAAAGCGGCGGCCGCGCCCTTGCCCAATGGCCCCTTGGCCGGTGTGCCCTTCCTCCTTAAAGATCTCATGACCGAGTATGCCGGTGCTCCCCTAACCGCGGGCTCCGCCTTTCTCTCCAACCGCTACATCCCTGACCGAGACTGCGAATTGGTCAAACGCTACAAGCGCGCCGGCCTTATCATCGTGGGAAAGGCCAATACCTCGGAATTCGGCGTTCTTCCCACCACCGAACCGAGGCACTTCGGTCCTACCCGCAATCCTTGGGATCTGGAAAAAACCGCGGGAGGTTCCAGCGGCGGCTCCTCGGCGGCTGTGGCGGCGGGCTTGGTGCCGGCGGCCCACGCCAATGACGGCGGCGGTTCGATTCGGATCGCGGCCTCCTGCTGCGGCCTTTTTGGGCTTAATCCCACCCGGGCCCGGACTCCCTTGGGGCCGCAATACGGCAGCTTTGCCGGAGGCCTGGCCGGAGAACACGCCATAACCCGTTCCGTGCGCGACAGCGCGGCCCTGCTTGACGCCGCGGCCGGCCCGGACCTGGGCGATCCTTACTGGGCTCCTCCCCCCAAACGTGATTTTATGGATGAACTGGGTGAACCCCCCGGCTCCCTGCGCATCGCTTTTTCCACCGGATCCCAAAACGGATTGGCCATGCACCCGGACTGCCTACGCGCGGTCAAGGATGCTGCCTCCCTTTGCGCCCAACTCGGCCATCAAGTCGGCGAGGCCGCCCCAAAATTCGATGGTCCTTGGCTGGTCGAAAGGTTCAAGGTTTTAAGATCCGTGGAATGCGCCTGGCAAATCGATGATTGGGCCCGGCGCATCGGCAGAACGCCTCAGCCGGATTATTTCGAGCCTGTCACCTGGGCTTTTTATGAATTGGGGCGCCGCACGAGCGCCTCGGCTTACCTGCTTGCCTGGGAGGATCTGCAAAGGATGGCGCGCGATCTCGCCGGCTTTTTTACAGAGTACGATATCTATTTGACTCCCCCCCTGGCCGAGCCCCCCGTTCCAATTGGAACATTCAGCGCTTTGGCTAAAAATCCCCTGGAGGCTGTTGATCGCATCAGAAAATTCGCCCCATTCACCATGACCTCCAGCGTCACGGGCCAGCCCTCCATGTCCATGCCGCTTTTCTGGACTGAGCGCCAGCTGCCCATAGGCGTGCTTTTCACCGGCCGGTTCGGCGATGAGGCGACTCTCTTGCGCCTGGCGGCGCAATTGGAATCAGCGCGTCCTTGGGCGCAGCGCAGGCCGGAGCGCTGCGCGGCGCCATTGTGACGGCGCTTTGCGACTCTGAGACATCCGGAACACGGGAAGGGCCGCTGGTATTTAACCGGGGACAGGGCCTATCAAGACCGCCGGGGAAACTACCATTATCTAGGACGCCTGGACCGGCAAATTAAGGTCTTAGGCAACCGGATAGAGCTGGAGGGGCTGGAAGCCCATCTGCGCCGCATCGCCGGGACCGACTCGGTGGCCGCTTTAGCGTGGCCTAAATACGAGGGAAGCGCCAAGGGGGTCGTGGCTTTTATCGCCGGAGCCAAGGGAAAGTCCCCGCAGATCGTCAGGAGGCTCATGCAACAACTTCCTCCGCCCCTGGTCCCGCACAAAATCCTGTTTTTAGACCAATTGCCGCTGAATTCAAACGGGAAAGTGGATTACCAGGCCCTTCAAGCCCGGTTGGAAAACTAGCGGGGCCTGGCGCTATTCTGCAACTGCTCCCAACTGGGCGTCCGTCTGCCCAAAGGCGCTTCCATGAACATCCTATGCCAAAACCCCAAGGCGATAAAATTGCCGCGCTTATAGGTATTCCATTTAATGAAACGTTCGTTGTTTTCGTAAAAGGGCGGCAGTATTCCTGAGGACAGGGTGCGCTGGGCGATGATATCGTTCTCACTCTTAATCCAGTTGACGGGAGCGCTTGCCTGTATCCAGATCTTGGGGCGATAAAGCACCTCGGGGGGAAGAATCCCGCGCATGATCTCAAGAAGCAGATCCTTGCCGGGCTGCAAGCGGCGGCGCGCGCTCCAGGGAGAAGGCTTGGGGCGATGCGGGAAGTGGGTCAAGGCCAGACAGGATGGGAAAAAGGCGGGGGAAACCTTCAAGACCCCCAGTTCCCGATAAAATGCTTCGGTACGGCTTATGTCGATAGAGGAGCTTAAATGGGCAAAACTCAGGTGCTGAAGCTGGCGGGACAAAGGCAGATGGCGGATTTCGTTCATGGCTTGACGCATCCTGGGCGAGGCGACAATTTGCCTGGCCGCCTCACCCACGCCCGGCGGAAAAAAAGGCCCGACATCCCTGATTATCCCATGGTGATGCAGCGCGCCTAAAATCATGAGATAAAGATGGCGATAAGGCGGCGGAAAGCCGGGATGCACGAAATCAAGAAAGTCCAGACAGTGCTCATCGGGATATTTCCGGTTCAAGTTCCAGTAACGCAGGGTCTGCTGGGGCCAAGGGATACGAGGCAGGATTTGCGCCAAGTCCTCAAACCAGGCCATGCGGCTGCCGACCCCGTCGCCGGTCAGGAATTTAGAGAACTCCTGTTCGCGAAAGACGCGCGCAAGCTGGGACGGGTAGGGTTTTATGCGATTGATGAAATCCTCCGAACGCCAAAGCATCTCAAGTCCGCCGTCCAGATGTTGCTGCTGGGTGATCTTGAATACATGATGCTTTTTAATGCCCAGATGGCGGCAGACAAGCCGCGCATAATCGGTTTCCGGAATATAATCAGGGCTGTCGAACTCATAGGTAAAGGCATGCACATTTTCCGCCCCCGCAGTTTCAACAGCCAGGGCAGCGATCGCCGAGGAATCGATCCCCCCGGAAAGCGCCACGGCCACCCGTTGGTCTTTCCCGATCGCCGCCCGCACCGCCCGGCGCAGGGATATGCCAAGCTGCTGGGCAAGATCTTGGGGATGGCCCAGCGCCCCTTGGAGCAAATCACCCCAATGCCAAAGATGATCAAGGCCGCCCGGTGAAGCCTCAAGGCGATAGCCGGGTAAGACTTCATTGATGCCGGCCCATAGGGTTTCATTGCCCCAGTGGCTCAGCCCGCACAAGGCGCGCTCCGCCCCAATTTCCTGGTTGAGCCTGCGGCCTATGGCGCCATGAGCCGACAAACATTTGGCCGAAGCGGAAAAGAGCAGCAAATCCTCGATCCGCGCATAGTAAAGGCGCAGGCCTCCGGTTGGATCGCGAAACAAATCCAGGCGCAAGGATTTCGTATCGGCCCAGACTAAAACATAATGCCCGTCAAAACGCAGATCCCAGCCCGGTTCCCGCTTTTTCTTATTAAGAACTTGGGTCAGGTCCTGGGGGCCCTCCTCGCCGAAGGCGATAAATCCCTCCAGGGCCAGGCAGGC
>Ga0155452_1002_pt1 | contig 12216 bp, 6 predicted proteins | sample RifCSPhighO2_02_FD_111900 | JGI IMG/M metagenome (GOLD analysis project Ga0155452, IMG submission 111900) | Elusimicrobia bacterium RIFCSPHIGHO2_02_FULL_57_9
ATGGAACCGGGTGAGGTTGGTCCAGATGCCGGCTCCAACAGCGGAGGTATCAAGGGACCAGGCCTGTGAGGTGGTCGGCGCGCCCGCATGGGAAATTTTGAAATACTTGACGGGGTTGCCGAAAGTGCCCGAGGCATCCGTGGCGTTAAGGCAATTGTTAAAACTAGGATTGTCGGATCCATCGTCTTTGCAAATAGCCGCGAAGGTGGCTCCCAATCCGGAGTGGGGGTCGATCGCCGTTCCGCTGATGGAGCCCACCGGGCTGGTGACATCGGCCTCGTTGCCGGGCGTATTGACCACGGTACCGGGAGCCTGTTTATCCACCTTAAAGCAGCGCACATTGTAATTGCCGAAATCCAAGGCATCGCAATCCAAAAGGTTCGCCGGCGTTTCCATGTTCGGCTTCCATACCAAACCCGAAGTCACGCCCGCGTCTTTTCCGCGCAGACGCAGGCGATAAGAGGCTCCCGTGGACAGGGTTTCCCACAGCCCCCCCCCTACGCCGATCTGGGTGCCGTAGGTATACTGGGCCCCCAAGGTGCCGCTGGTGATCATGGGTTTAAAGGCGCCGGGCGTGCCGCAGGTGGCGTTAAAGGCCGATCCGCTCCAGCATAAGCCGGCGCTGGGCCCGTTCATATCCCTGATTTCCACCTCCTCGGCGCAAATATTAACCGCGCCGCCCGGCCAGGCGCCGGGCCCGCCGGACATGGCGCAGAGGATGTCGCTTCCGGAGCCTGTGCCGGCGGGCAAATCAAAGGCCGTTCCTGCTATGGAGGCCAGGTTGTAGCCGGTATGGGAGGAATACCAGACATTATTGGTCGTGGTGGAAGGCAATATCAAGGTCGAAGTCGGGACCTGGACTTCCCACTGGAACACGGCCTTCAGAGAGTTGGTATCGGTTATATTCTCGTAAGGCGCCGGAACATTATCCTGGGCCCAAACATAAAGGAAGTAGGTGTCGGTGGAACGGCTGTCCCAGAAAAACCCGCTTGACGCGCCCAAGGTCAAGCTCCAGTTGCTTCCCGAGAAAGAAGCCGCGGGGATTTTGGGGTCATTGCGCACCGCATCCCAGTGGGGCTCGCCGGTGGTATACCATTTCCCGTCGCTTTGCCGTTTGACTCCCAGGCCGACCCACTTGGTCCCCGCGGTCTTGAAGTCGGAACCGAATATTTCATCATTGACCACGCCGGAAATCGCGCCTGGAAGGTCGGCGGAATCGCTGAAAGTGGTGCCCGAAGCGATATTGACGGCGCTTAAGGCCGGGGCGGAGGAGTCGAAAATAAAGACGAGGGGGTTAAACGCGGTTTGGTTGTCCGCCGCGTCCTTGATGAAATAGTTAAGGGTATATTGCTTGGAATTGCGCCATTCGATCCCGGAGGTGATGGAAACCTGGTAAGGAACCGTGGTGGTGGACACCGCCTTGATCCACATCGACGCCCCCGTTCCCCAGGTGGACCCGCTCCACTGGAATTCGCTTAAGCCGTCGAAATAGCTCAAGGCATAGCTGGAAACCGCGATGCCGGAGCCGGCGCCCTCGCTGATGGACAGGCGTATGGTGTTCAGGGGATTGGAGGATAAATAGAGGCCCACGTTGGAGGAAGTGGAGAAAACCGGAGCTCCGTTATCGGTTTCGCTTCCCGTGCTGATTTTAATGGAGGAAACCACGGGCGCGTTCTTGTCCACCTTCAGGTATTTGCGGAAAAGCGGGACGGCGGCCGTGCCGGTGGAATTGCCGGCCGAGTCCGCGGCGTAGACATCGATGCGGTAGACATAGCCTTCCCCGAAACCGCTGCCCACGGGATAGGACCAGGCCGTGGGCGTGGTGGTGGTGCTGACCAGAGTGCTGATAAGCTTATCTTTCCAGGAGGTGTTGCTGGTTTCAGCGGGATCAAATTCAAGGGTGTTCTCGTTAAACCATTGATCCACGGTTTCCGACACGCTGTCGGGCGTGAGCCGGGCGATGCGGATGAACACATGCGTGCGGTCCAGCGCATCGTTGACGTTGTCTATGATGGTGCCGTCCAGCTGGGTAAAAGAGGGCAGCCAGCTGGCCGTGCCGGAGCTCTCGGCCAAGCCGCCGGGCGAGGTGATGGCGGCGGTGGGCTTGCTGGTGTCATAAATGAAGGTCGTGTAGCCGCCGTCGGCGCCGGAGCTTGAGTAATCCACGACATGGCCCGCCAGATCCTGGGCATAGGCCGATATCCTATATTGATGGCCGTTTTCCCATTGCGGCAATTTGATCGAGGTTCCGGCGTTGATATCCACGCCTATGCTTCCCACCAGCGCGGGGGTGAAAATCGTCTGGGGAGTGCCGGCCGAAGTGGTGGAAATCCATATCTGCTGGTCGACCGGGCCCAAAATACCGTCGGCGCCGAAGGCTCTCCAAGTCTCCGATGAGCTGTCGCCGCCGCCCACACCGGTGGGAAAGCCCATGTCCTGAACAAGGAATTGGGTCGTGGTCAGCCCCGAGCCGATATCGGAGAATAAGAAGGTGATATTATTGACCGCGTTGGTGGCCCCGACCACAGGCAGGCTTAAGGTCGCGGTGGAAAAATACCGGTCCAGGGTGACTGAGACCGTGCTCACGAAGCCGGTTTGATAGGGGCTGCCCCGCCCTCCGTCGCTGGTGCGGCCGCGCGCGGCGAATTCATAGGGGCCGTCATCGGGCACCGCGGAAGCATCGCCGGCGTTAAACGCATAGCTATAAGCCGTGGCAGCGGGCGTAAGCGCGGCCGATTTCCATTTATCCTCTTGCGTGGAGAAGCCCAACGTGGTCATGTTCGTGCCGTTCCAAACCTTGCCGGACGCCACATGAGTGATGCGCACATCCGCCCCGCTGACCGAAGCTTGATCGGCGATAAAGCTGGTGAAGGCAACGCCGCCGGCAATCTGTGAGAAACCCACGCTGTTGCCGGGCTGCGGCGTGACGATGGTGGCGGTGGGAACGGTCACATAAAAAGTGCTGGAAGCGCTTAAGGCCGTTCCGGAGGAAGGATTGACCAGGATCAGGCGGTAAGCGCCCGGCGCGGCGGAGGTGGAGACCTGGATAAAAGTTTGCAGCTGCGTGCCCTGGGTGTTGACATAGGTCAGGGAAGCCACGCCGATATTATTCTCCATGCCGCTGTCCGAAGCGCGTTGAAACTGGACTTGCACCGTATTGGCGCCGGGGACCATGCTGGTCCCCACGCTGCCTATGCCGTTCCAGTTCATGAAACCACTGCCGTCAAGGGTGATGGTCCGGCTTAAGCCCGTAGTCCCGTCATTGCGCGTCACCGCGCCGGCCGAAACCGGCCCGCCGTCGGCGTCATAGACCCCCATGATGGCGGGCGCGGGAAGTGTCAGGGTAAAAGTGCTTACATCCGCGCTGCCTGCCCGGTCGCGGTCGTATTTGGTCGGGTATTCCTGGCCGTCAGGAGCCACGACGCGCAAATTGTAAGAATAATCCGTGGCCACATAAGTGGACAAAATGACATTGGCCCGCAGGCTCGTGTCGGAGAGCCAGGTGGTGGAAGTGACGCTGATTTCGGTTTGCACGTCTCCATAAATAGGCACGCCGCTGGAAACCGTATAGGCAACGGTGTCTTTTAGGATCAGGAATTGCGGAGTAGCTCCCTGGCCCAGGTTCTGGAAATTAAGACCGGTAATATTCAAGGAATAGCTGGGGCTGAACAAGTAGGCTGGAGAGCCCGAAACCGTCGCCGAGGTATAACCTATTACGGCCACGGGCGCAAATGTGGAGGTAATGATTTTATCGAAATAAACTTTGGAATCATCGCTCCACATAATGGGCAACGGCTGATCGACCCCTCCCCAGAACCCCAGTTTAGGGTTATTTAAACCGGTACCCGTGGTGAATATTTTAGAGGCATCGCAGGCGGTGGTGGCAGTGGCGGTTGACCGGCAAGCGATATATCTCAGTTCATCCGAATTGATCGAAACATAGGCGATATAGGCATCGGTAAAAGTAGGTTTGGTAACGAGGCCGATGGCTGGGCTGTGCAAGGGCGTGGCTTGCGCTCCACCGGCATCGATAACCAGGGCAGTCGACATCGCTCCGGCTGCCGTTCGCCTTTGATAGCGCAGGTCGCCGTTTCTGTCAATCCAGGCAAAATGGGCGGAGCTTCCCCCCGGCTCATTGATAACGGACATGCCGTAGCCTTCCTCATCACCTAGGTTCGTGACGTTGTGAAGCTCGCTGGCAAGGCTAAGGTCGGTTGAGACCGGCGTCACCCGGTTGCTGGTGCGAGCGAGAGTCACAATGACGCCATCCTGATTGTTAGCATCGTCAATATTATCGGCTCTGCTGCCTAAAACAAATCCGGCGGTAGCGCCGTCCCAAACAGGCGCGATGGCCGGCCCGGCAAGGAAGTCCGCCGTGTTGTCGGCACCTGTATTGTTAATGTGATGGCACTCAGCGTAAACGTTGATTGAGCCGCCCACATAGCCTGTCGCATCAGCGGTCAAATTGGTAACCCCAATACTTCCCATGCCGAGAAGACCGGCCAGGTTGTTGGAGACATCAGCGAATAAAGCAAGATACTGGCCGGTGGCGCTGGAGCTCGAATAAGTAACCACGGCAGACCGTTGGCCATGAGGATCCCAAGTCGCGTTGCCGTTGGAGCTGGTAGTATACCGGCAGCTAGTCGGTGTATTGAGACGAAGAGTCATGCGCTGACGCACGATCCCTGCGCTGTCCCAATCGATGGAACCGTCGCTGCTAAGCGTTCCAAAACGGAGAAAGACCTTATTGCCGGTGGCATCTCCCATGGTGCCATTCGCCGTGGAACCACCCGCCCCCGTATCCGAGTTACCATCGTTGGCTACCACGTAAACTCTGTTCAACTCAGGCACATACCAAACACTAGGGTGGCCCCACGCCGCGTCAGGGGCTGTCTGCAAAAAAGGAAAAACATCGGCCTGGGTGGTCCAATTGCCGCTGTCATTCTTGGCTTTCCAGTTCAATCCGTCGGAAGAATAACGCCAAACCACGCGGTCAGAGTTCGTAGCTTTGAAAAAAACCCAGTAGCCGCGCCCCGGAACATAAAGCAGGTTTCTCTGTCCCGCATAAGCCGTGCTGGCTCCGTTGCCTCCGACGACGCGTTCGGAGGCCCAAAGGGATAAAGACCCCAATAATGCCAGACAGCCGGCCAGAGCCGGGACTATCAGGTATTTGGCGGGAGATCTTTTATCCATTGATCTCCTGGAGCGCTGTTTCAATGCGACGCTTTAATTCCGGATTGGCGCCGAAGGCCGCCTGTCTGAGAGCCGGCACCGCTGATTTAGCATTGGCTCCCATCTTGGCTAGGGCGTCGGCGGCCGCAGCCCGGACCGCGACCTCGGGATCCTCCAGGGCTTTGCCCAAAGCCGGGACCGCTGAAGCCGCGTGAGGACCGACTTGGCCTAAAGCCGCGGCTGCGTACAAGCGAACATCCGGGTTGTTGTCCTTGAGCGCAGCCGCAAGCTTTCCTGCCTGGGCGGCGGCCCGGGGGCTCATGGCCTTGACCAAGGCTTGACCGCAATAATGCTTGACTTCCGGCTTATTGCTCACGCAATCCAGCAGTTTAGGCGCCAAATGAGATGATTCGGGACCGATCAACTGGAATAAAAACCCGCCCGCTGCCATACGACGCTGAGAATCGTCCAGAAGCGACATTAAATCAGGCAGTATTTTCGAACCCATTCGCGCCAAAATTCTGCCTGCCATTTCCCGGCTCCGAGCGCCCTTAACCGAACCGACCACCTCAGCGACCGCCTGAGGGCCGGCCTTGACCAAGGCATCCATGGCCGAAACGCGCTCTTCGGGCTCAAGAGAACGCAGCTGGGCGATCAGGGCGGGATAATCACCGGCCGATGCCGAGACGGCCAAAAGCGTTGATGCTGTTGATGCTATGAGCAATAGATATCGCGCGCACGGAAAAAATAGAGGCCCCACGGCCGTCCTCTGGAGCCCGCTTGGCTGGCGCCTCATTTGACTGTTAAGAATACCCGGCGCGGGGCTCCGGGTGATGTCAAAAAGATTAACAGAATCTTGCTTATTTCTCATTTTTAAGCGTTTAAGCGCGCATTCTCCGCAAGGTTTGCGCTACCCGCCGGCGACTCCCAAAGCCCGGGAGCCGCGCTATTGGCTGTATACATCGCGCGCGCGCATGAAGGACTTCCCTTCTCGTATTTTCTCATCGTTAGCCCCTTTAAAATTTCTGTTCCCGGCTTCCGACATCGACTACGGCTTGCGGCGTGAGGGTAATGGGCCGGCTAGGCAGGAATTAACAGCGCAGGACTAAAGGGATTGAGGCTGAAGCGCTGACTGGAGCGCAAAATTTCTTGAAGGCCGGACAACTCACGGCCGTCGCGATAAAGGCGAAAATCGCGAAGAGAGGGATCTTTTGGCTGGATATGGTTTTGGGCACCAAGGCCCAGGATTGGGGCCAATGAAACAAGGGCAGGCTCATGCTCCAGGAGATTTTTAAGACAGCTAAAAACTCCAACAGGTAAACGACGGTTTTGGCTTGCGGCAGACGTGAAGAGAAAGCGGCCGCGGCTGCGGCTTTCGCCGCCGCCGCCTTTATTTGGCTCTCGACAAGACGGGCCGAAACCGGGCGTCCCAACTCATCGCGAACATCTAAACCGAGGGGGTTATGCAAAGAGGCCCAAGGGTCAACCCCTTGAGCCTCCAGTCCCACCGCTTGCTCCAGCGCCGGGCTGGAAGTCGCGGCCAACGTCATGATTAAAATTATTTTTCCGAGCATCATCCTTATCCAGTTACCCCAAAAAACAGGCCCGGCCTCACCCACCATCTTACCCCTCTGTCCCGAAGATGGCTAGCTAAGGCCGGGCGGATATGGATAAAACCCGCGACGTCCAGACGTCCAGCTCTTCGGCAGCCAGGCGACCTCATCAGAGGCCCTGCGCTTTGCGCCCCACCCTCACGGACGGTTTGCCGTTTATCGGTTACCAACGTCTAAACTAAGTATACCAGATATCGTGTTCTTGTCAAGACCTAGAGTCTTGACTTGTCTAGCATTTTTAAAAATAACCGGCAGGTTTCCGCGCTGATATGGAAACGATGATGGGCAATCAGCGCATCGGCGTGCCAATTCCAACCCCTGTAAATTGGGCGCGTTTTAACATGCCCAATTTACAGGGGCGCTGAAACATCGTCCCGGCACCGGCCGCTCAATTTTTCGGGGCTTTCAAAAGTCCGGGAACTGACAGGCGACCCTCCGGCGGCAATACCCGCAACAAAAGGACCAGGGGCGGGGCTAGGCGGCAGGAGCTTCTTTGAGAACGAACTGCATGGTGGTACCTCCGCATTCGATGAAGTCGCCGTCGTTAAGAAGCACATTGGCGGCGACTTTCCGGCCGTTGACCACGGGATAGCCCTGGGTGACGGCGACTAGCACATAGCCTTCGGATTTGCGGTGGATGGAAGCGGCCACCTCGGGGGCGGAACTAAAGAACCCCCCTCCCTTGATACGGATCTGAACCCGGTCGGAATTGCCGATATAGGTGGACATGCCCTTAAGCTCGTATTCAGACTCAGCCATCACGCCCTTAAGCACCCGGATAACCCCCAACTTGCTGTTAGCGGCGCTTGCGCTGGCGGCGGCGACGAGTTCGGCTTGTTTTTCGGGCGACATCATGACGGTCGCGTCCGCGCTGCGCCCGTCGGGCGCAGCCGGCAGCGCGGGCGCGGGATTATCCTCGATAAAGACTAAAGCGTGCTTGGCCAGGCCGACCACGTCGTTATGGTGCAGACCGGCTTTTTTAATCCTCTTCTCGTTGACGTAGGTTCCGTTGGTGGATTCCAAATCCTCGACGAAGTAAGTCCCTCCCTGCTTGCTGATGCGGCAATGATGGCCCGAGATGGCCGGATTATCGACGACCACGTCGTTATCCGGCTTGCGGCCGACAGCCAGGCTGTCCTTGTCAAAGGCAATCTCCTTGATCACCGCGGCGTTGAATTTCAGCAAAAGTTTTGGCATAACATCATCCCCTGAATATCCTCGATACGAATCCGCCCAAGGCTCCCAAGCCGCTCTCTTGCGACACCCGTACCGCAATAACCGTGATATTGTCGACTCCTCCGGCCGCGCGCGCGGCCGCGATGAGACGGGCGGCGATTTCGGAAGACGACCCTTCCCGCGTCAGCATTTGCTCAAGCTCCGCGTCGCCGACCATCTTGGTCAACCCGTCGGAGGCCAAGAGCAGGATATCCCCGTGAAAAAGAGGGTGATCCGAGACATCAACCGAGACATCCTTCTCGACCCCCAAGGCCCTGGTCAGTATATTCTGAAAATTGGATTTTGCCGCATCCTGCGCGCTGATCGCGCCCTTGCGCACCTGCTCCGCCACCAGGGAATGATCCTCGGTTAGCTGTTGAAGCTGCCCGCTGCGGAAAAGATAAAGCCGGCTGTCGCCGACATGGGCGATCGTCATGGAGCTGGCATCGGCCAGAACGGCAACCACGGTGGTTCCCATACCCGCATCATTCGGGAATGCCCGCCCTTTTTCATAAATCATGGTGTTGGCGGTGTTGACGAAATATCGCAATTGCCTGGCCCGCGGGGAAAGCCGCGGATCGGAATTCTCGGGCAAGAAGATCTTCTCCCCGCCCAACATTTTACGGGCAAATTCGCGGATGGTGGAAATCGCAAGAGAGCTGGCCACCTCGCCGGAATTATGCCCCCCCATCCCATCGGCGACCACGAGCAGGCCGAGCGTCTGATCGATAAGGAAACAATCCTCGTTATTGACCCGGACACAGCCGGGGTCGGTGTCGCCGGCGATATCCAGGCCTTGCCCGGCATGACGTATCCTCACGAGGGTTTCTTCTCCGATTCTGGAATAATGCGCAAGGTCGCGTCGGACAATGTTGAGTCGACAACAGGCGTAGGCAGATTGTTGACCACGCGCAAGGTCGCCTCGGTCGGCGGCGGCGGCGGCTTCGCAGCGGGCGCAGGCGCCGTCGCGGCTGCCGCCGCGATGCCCAACTTAAACGCGGCCAAACAGGCCTTTAAATCCGCGGCCATTTGCGCGCCGCGCGCATAGCGCTGATCCGGGTTCTTGGCCAAACCTTTGTTGATGATAGAAGACACGCAAGAGGGAAAATCAGGCTTAAGCGTTAAAAGATCCGGATGCGGGTCATTGGCGATCTGGAAAAGCAAGGTGCCGATTCCCTCCCCTCCCTTGAAGGGCTTTTCCCCGGTCAATAGCTCGAAAAGGACCACGCTCAGCGAGAAAAGGTCGGCCCGTCCGTCCACTTTCTTTCCGGCCACCTGCTCTGGGCTCATATAGGAGGGCGTTCCCATCACCGTTCCAGTCGCGGTCTTCGAGGAGGCCGTAATGCGCGCAATGCCGAAGTCGGCCACGCGAATGGTGCCGTCCTTAAGAAGCATGATGTTGGCGGGCTTGATATCGCGGTGAACAATCCCTTGGGCATGAGCGTAATCCAGAGCCGAAGCCACCGTCGCCACATAGGCCATGGCCTCGGTCGCAGGCAGCAATCCATCCTTGGCGGCAAAGCGGGTCAAATCCTGGCCATCGAGCAGCTCCATGGCGATATAGGCGACGTCATGCTCCTCGCCGGCATCGAATATCCGCACGATATTGGGGTGATTCAGGGTGCCGGCGGACTCGGCCTCGCGGAAAAACCGCTCCTTTATTTCCTTGATGGAGCCGCCGTCGCCGCCGTCTTCCAGGGCCATGGTCTTAATGGCGACTTGCCGGTTGATTTTCGGGTCCTTGCCCAAATATACGATGCCCATAGCGCCCCGGCCCAGCTCCTTTTCAAGTTCGTAGCGGCCCAGGGTAGGCTTGGCCGAGCCTCCGGCGATCATCACCGTGCCGTCCTTCTTGCCTCCGCCGATGCCGCCGAAAATAACGCCATCGCTGGCCTGCTTAAGCTTGCTCATCTTGCCCGAGATATCCTTATACTTAGGATCCTTATCCGCGATATGCTGAAGCACGGAAGCCGCTTTCGCAAATTGCCTTTTGCGCTCGAAATCCAGGGAGAGATTATAAAGCGTGTCCTTCAAATTCTCATCCAAAGGACAGAGTCGGAATTTCTCAAAAGCCATGTCCAGCATGCCCTGCCCCTGGAAAGAAAGCCCCAGCATCTTATTGGTTTCGATGGCGGAAGCCTCGACCAATTCTTTCCCTTTTTCCGTGACAAAAAAGCGCTTCGAGATAATCACCAAATATCCCGCGGCGAGAAGCACGGATGGGTAGGACACCTTAACCCATGCTCCATTCATAAACAGATAAGTCCCCCCCCCGACCATGGCCAGCAAAATCAAAAAGCTGGTCAAGAACCCCCAGACCGCTCTTAAACGCGGCAGAGCGAACATGATGAACAGGCCGATAAAACCCAGCAGGCCCAGCTCCGCGTTCATGGCCCAAGGAGGACGCACCAAAAACTTGCTATGCAGGATATTCTCAATGGTATTAGCCACCATCTCGATAGCGGGGAAATTGTGCGCCACGGGCGTGACATACAGCGTGGCCACGGCGGTGGCGGTTAAGCCCACTATCACGATCTTATCCTTAAAAACGTCCATGGACACCTTATCGTTCATGACGTCCGAGAAGGAATAATAACGGAAGGTCTGGTCCGGGCCGTTGAAAGTAATGAGCATCTTGCCCTGTTCATTGAGCGGAATTGAAAATTTCCCCAACTTGACTTCCTTGCCCGGCACCAGTAAGCCGTCGGAAGGCTTCATGCCGATATAAGCGAGAATCAGCTGCAGGGCATAGGAGGGGATATGGGAGTCGTTATATTTCATGACCGGCGACTCCGCGCGCACGACCCCGTCTAAATCAGGCTCCACATTGACATGACCGACCCCCATCGTAGCCTCGGCAAACGGCACGATAGGATAAATCGCCTTAGCACCCTCGGCCATGGCCGCGCCGGGCGCGGATTGAAGCACTTGATGGGGAAGAGCGGAGCTGGAAATAGCCGGAGGCAGCTCTTCGGGATTGGCCCCCAAAGCCCCTCCCAAGGCAAAAAACATGGGCAGAACCACATTGCCGGCCTGCTGCAATGAGGCCAGCATCTTTGAGTCCGAATCCAATCGGACGATCGCGGATGAGAACATTTGATCAAAGGACTTGCTCTTATCGATGATTTTTTTGGAAGCGACTAATTCCTTGAATTGGACCTCCAAATTCTGGATTTCAATAAGGCCCTGGTTTTGCTCGGGCTCGGAATAAACAATATCCAAGCCGATGACCTTGGGGCGGACCGGCCCCAACTTGTCGAGCAAAGCCGCGACGCGCGAGCGCGGCCAAGGCCAGCGCCCGACCTGGGCGATGGAAGAATCATCAATGGCGATAAGAACTATTTCAGGCGCTGGATCAAGAGTCTGCCGCAGTTTGGAACGTTTGTCGAAGGCCTTGAGCTCTATGCCCTCAAGGAAGGGAAAAGCGGCCGGGGCCATGTAGCCCGCGACCACAAACAGGGTCAATAATAAAGCGACGAAGGCGTCTATGACCCAGGTTTTCTTCATGAGCTAACGCGTTAGTGTAACTGAACATACAAACCCTGTCAACCCACGGCACGCTCCCCCGCTGATGATTGATCGAGTAAAAACTGCAAAGCCCGCAACACAGGCGGGCTTCGGCGGCGGCAACGCTTGAACTAAAGCTTCTTGACGTTGGCCGCGCGCGGGCCCTTATCGGACTCCTGGATTTCAAATTCTACCGCCTGGTTTTCGGCTAGGCTTTTGAAACCATCGCCTTGGATGGCGGTGTGATGAACGAACAGATCCTTGGATCCGTCGTCCGGCGTGATGAAACCATATCCCTTCTGATCATTGAACCACTTCACTTTTCCTGTAGGCATTCTTTTTGCTTATCCTCTTCTTCTTTATTATTTACTCACCGCTTAACCTCCGCGGCAGGCTTTTTAGGCCTCGCGTATTATAGCATGGAATGCGCCGAAAAGCTATTTCGCTACTGCCTGAGTCGCAGTTTCCGTTCAAGCGCCGCGGCTTCGCGGCGCAGCTGCTCCGGAAAAACATCCCTGACCGTGTTTTCCATCAGGGACGGCTCGGAAACCTTAAGGCCCCAGAACACGAAAATGCTGATCAGGCCGGGGACAAAATAATAGCAGACTCGGTAAAGCAGCACCGCCATTAAGGCCTTTTCCCAATTCAGGCCCAGGCTTTCAAACACCGCGGCCATGGAGCCCTCCGCGGCCCCCAGGCCTCCCGGCAA
>Ga0155452_1004_pt1 | contig 12052 bp, 9 predicted proteins | sample RifCSPhighO2_02_FD_111900 | JGI IMG/M metagenome (GOLD analysis project Ga0155452, IMG submission 111900) | Elusimicrobia bacterium RIFCSPHIGHO2_02_FULL_57_9
ATCACACGTGTCATCGATTCGGGCCACTGGACAACCCAGCGCCAAGACAACGCGCAAAAGTACCGCGAACTCCTTGGCGGCTGCAGAGACTTTAAGGCACCGCTGGCTGCCTGGCAGAATGCCGGAGTCAAACGCCCGCACATTTACAACCAGTTCGTCGTGCGCTCCACCGTCCGCGATGCTCTGCGTGAATTTCTAAAAGAAAAAGACATCTCCACGGAAATCTATTATCCGGTTCCTCTGCATAAGTTGGACTGCTTTTCCAATTTGAGCTGCGCCCGCATGGAACTTCCGGCGGTGGAAGCGGCGGCAAGAGAGACATTGGCGCTTCCTATTGCTCCCAATCTCTCCGAGGGACAAATCGAAACAGTGGGGCATTCCATCCTGGAATTCCTGCAACACGGCAAGTCCTGCGCCTCGGTAGCACTGCAAGATGGGCAGCCCAACTTCCGCTCTTAGGATAGGGGCGGCAGCCCTGTGAAGATTTGCTTCTTGGCCCCAGGAGATTCGATCCATAGCAAGCGCTGGATAGATTTTTTCGCCCAAAGAGGGCACGACGTTCACTGGGCGTCTCTCGAGAATTTTACAACGCACTCCGATCATGCGATTCGCACCTATGCTATCGCGCCCGTAAAACCAGAGGCCTATCAAGTTATCAAAGGGGCCCTGGCGTTAAAATATCTTCTCAAAAAAATGAGGCCGGATATCCTGCATGTGCATTCCGCCGGAAGAAACGGAGTGACGGCTCTCCTGTCCGGGTTTCATCCACGGATCGTAACAGCCTGGGGCTCGGAAATTCTTGTCGCCGGCAAATCGAAGATACTGGGAATGTTGATCAAAAAGGTGTTGCAGAGTTCGGACTTGATCACTTGCGATGCAGAACACATGCGGCAAGCGGTCACGAAGATGGGCATCAAGGACGATAAGGTCCGCGTTGTCTATTTTGGAACGGATACCGCTCGATTCAAGCCGAGAGCAAAGAGTACGGAGAGACGACGCGAATTGGGCGTACAAGACGAGTCGCTTGTCATCAGCCTAAGAAGCCTTGAGCCCATTTATAATATCGAAATGTTATTGCGTGCTGCTCAAATTATCCTAAAACACAACCCAAAAGTGGTTTTCATAATCGCCGGTACCGGAAGCGAAAAAGAGAAGCTGGTACAACTAGCCGAGAGCCTGAACATAGCGGATAAAGTAAGATTTGTAGGCCAGATTCAGAATCAGCTTCTTCCCGAGTATCTGACAACCTCCGATATTTATGTCTCGACATCTCAATCGGACGCCGGTCTTGCGGCCAGCACAGCCGAAGCCATGTCTTGCGCTCTGCCCGTTGTTGTAACGGATTCGGGAGAGAACCGGCTGTGGATCGAGGGAAATAAGGGAGGATTCATAGTCCCCGTGGAGGACGCAGAAGCTCTGGCCGAGCGCGTCATATTCTTGCTCAAGAACCCGGATGCGGGATATCGCTTCGGCCAATTCAACAGGGCATTGATAGAGAAACGAAATAACTACTATTCCGAGATGTTAAAGATCGAAGAGATCTATGCGAGCATGCTTAGGTAGCGCCACGCCCCTGAAGTCTCTCCTTAGGGAATGGCCAAGCCTCTATGAAAACATCAGAGGCGCCTATTATTGGATGCTCTATAAAAGCGAGGAATATCTCTTCGGAAGCAGGATTCATAAGTGGAAATGGCGGCTTGAGGCGACTCCTTCGCCTCAAGAGCTGGCTCAGAGTATTTCCCATCCGCATCGGGAATTCCTCATAGGCGCGATCACGCGGGGCATGCCTGCGAGAAGCGCTTTGGAAATAGGGTGCAATATGGGCCAAAACCTGCGCCTTCTGGCGGGGAAATTCCCTGAGGCAAGTTTTCAGGGACTGGATATAAATCCTAATTTTATTGAGAAGGGCCAGCATTGGCTTCTCGGCGACGGTATCAAGAATATTTCCCTGCAGCCAGGAACCGGCGAAGATCTTTCGAAATTCGGCGATAAGAGCATTGATCTCACATTCAGCGATGCGACATTGATTTATCTTGGTCCCGACAAAATAGACCAGGCTATAGGCGAGATGATCCGGGTTACTCGCAAGTCTCTCCTATTTAATGAGTGGAATCTGGATGGAACGCGATGTCAGGAAAGGAGCACATGGTACTTTGGGCATTGGGTTCATGACTACAAGGCCATTTTGACCAAGCATGCCCCGAATGCGGAGGTCCGGATTCACCGATTGCCCGAAGGATTATGGGCGCCTGGCGGTGGTTGGGAAAAATATGGAGCATTGATCGAAGTGGATTTGAAAAACCCATGAGAAGAGTTTTGATCATCGGATATTTGTGGCCGTATATTGGCGGAAGCAAGCGTGTCATTGGTCTTGCAAACTATCTTCCTGAGTTTGGCTGGGAGCCGTTGATCTTGACCGCGCCTCTGATAACGGCGGCTCCTGCGCATCTTCATGTCATACAAACCGGCTATCGGGGTTTGTTGGGGCCTGTCGTTAAAGCCGTCGGCCTCAAAGATAACTTGCCATTAGGCGGCCAACTGAAGGACAGCATCCGGAATATTTCACCGAGGGCAGAAACGGTTCTGCGCTGGTGTTTTGATTCCTTTCGAGAATTCTACGCCTATCCCGATGAGCACAAGCGCTGGAAGTATTTCGCGATCGCTTCCGCCGAAGAAGCCATCCGCAATCACGGCATCGATGCGATGATAAGCGTGTGGCCTCTGACGGGACATCTTATTGCCCATGAGCTGAACCGCAGGCATGGCATCCCATGGATTGCCGATTTGGCTGATTTGTGGTCCGATAATTCAGCCTATCCATACGGACGGGTTAGGCGGTGGTTCGATGCGAACTTAGAGAGACGAACATTGATATCCGCGAATGTTTTGACCACGTCATCACAACCATTGGCCGATAGGCTATCGCTTATCCATGGAGGAAGAAAGACCAGCCCCATCCTCATCGGGTTTGATCCGAACTCTACCAATAGACCGCCTGCGCCGCTCAGGCAGGGGAAGCTTACTATCACTTATACGGGCGTCTTCTATGAGAACAAACGCGATCCCTATCCGGTCTTTAGAGCCCTACAACAGCTGATCTCGGAGAAAAGCATCAATGCTAATGAAATAGAAATCCGGATTTTTGGCCCGGACAAGAGCTGGGTTCGCCAACAGATCAAAGAATGCGGCCTGTCAGAAGTTGTTCATTTTTATCCCTCGGTCCCCTTTGAAGAGTGCTTGGAACGCCAGCGAGAGTCCCATATCCTGTTGCAGCTAAACTGGAATGACCGCAATGAGAAAGGCGTATTTTCCGGCAAATTCCTGGATTACCTGGCCGCTGGTCGGCCCATCCTTGCCGCGGGAGGCACCGGTAATGATGAGGTTGTGATCAAGATACTCAAAGAAACCCATGCCGGCGTTTATGTTTCAGGGATCGACGATATAAAGAAAGCGATCAAACTATTTTATTCGGAGTATCTGTCTTCCGGAACGATTCAATATAAAGGCGATTGGGAGGAAATTGAGAAGTACTCCAATCGGAGCATGGCCGCTCATTTCGCGCGCCACCTTGACGAAATAGCGGGAGGAAAGGATATTGAAGCTGCCGCAATTCATCAGCCCGCTAAGAAGTAAATTCATCGGCGATACTTTGATAGTTGTCACGGGAACGGCTATCGCTCAGGTGATCACGGTCTGTACAACCCCGGTATTGACCAGAATGTATACGCCTGATCAGTTCGGCGTGCTTTCAATCTTTGTTGTAATCCTCTCAGGCGCGACTATAGTTTCATGCTTGTGTTATGAACCCGCCGTTGTGCTGCCGGCCGATGAAGCCAGCGCGATCAAATTATTAATAGGTTGTATTCTCATCTCTGCGCTGATGGCCGGCTTCAGCTATATCTCGCTCTTGAGCGCAGCCGCTCCGATCGCCCGTTTTTTCAATATAACCGATTCTCTCTCCATGTTATGGTGGATCCCATGGACCATCATCGGCATGGGGCTCTTTCAAGCGTTTACCTATTGGAATATGCGTCTCAAGAAATTCAAATATCTAGCCGCTTCCAGAATCTGTCAATCCGGAGTTACAGCGGCCGTGCAAATCAAAGGCGGCCTGATCGGAGCCGGATCAAGTTATCTCATATACGGCCAGCTCCTGGGCCTATTTGTCGCCGTCCTGGTATTGGGGTACGAAACCATAAGCCAGAGGTTCCGGATGCTCGTTCACGGATTATTGAGACCCCAGGAACTCGCTGCCCCATTGAATCAATATAGGAATTTTCCGCTCTACTCAACGTGGGGAACCCTCATGAATACGGCAGCCTTCCAATGCGTACCCCTCCTTCTATTGAAGTTCCATGGCACAACGGTGGTTGGACTTTATTTCCTGGCTTCCCGCGTGGTGAGCATGCCGATGTCTTTGATCGGCAATGCCTTGGGACAGGTTTTGTATCAACGCGTTTCAGACCAGTTGGGGCAAGGGCAGAATATCGCCAAGCTCATTGCCAAGGTCGTAGGCGGTTCAATTCTTGTTTGGACGCCGCCTTTCTTCCTGCTGTTTCTATTTTCGCCCGCTATTTTCTCGATCTTCTTTGGAAGCCAATGGAACTCTGCGGGCTATTATGCCCAGGCCCTTATTCCGCTCTTTCTCCTGCAACTCATAACTTCTCCGGCATCTGTCGTATTAATCGCGCTGAATAAGCAACATATAGCGGCCAGATTGCAGGCGATTCTGCTTGCAGTGGCGCTTCTCTCTCTTGGGCTTACTCTGTCCCTATCGAACAGCCCGCTACTGTCGCTGATAGTCTATTCCCTTTGCCAGTGCATTGTTTATTTTGTTTATCTCCTCGTCATTATCCATTGCGCTTCCACATCGATCGGCGAGATATTTTCGGAGATGAAGACGATCATGCGAATTCGGGAATATGAGCTTCAACCGGATCGCGTATGAATTTTTAATTCAACCATACCATGCTGCACTTCTTCTGGCTATTCACTTTGCTCTTTTTTTGGATTTCTTACGCCATTTTCACGAAAGGAAGGCTGACAAGGCACCTCGGGTTTTTTCACTTCCTGCTTTATTTCTTTGCGATCTATCTATCATCATTCTCCATTTACGAAATGGGAGGGAGCGTCAATCACGACTATATTACAAGCGTCATGCTTTATCCCATACTTTCATTGTTGGGCATGATTTTTGCATCCCTATTTGGCTCAAAGGTTTATTTTTTACGACTGCCGATCGCAGCGAACCGGAAAGAAGTGAGATTGGTTTCAATTATCGTTGCAGGGTTTCTCATAGTTTATATTTTCTACCTCTACGGCTTATGGCCCAACGTCCCTTTACTGATAACCCTGAGCGGCGAAGATCCCATGAAGGGCCATATGGGAAGATACTTGGCTACGAAAGGATATGATAATTCGATCTTAGGTCTAAAGTTTCTTTACTGGTTGCCAAGGATACTAATCGATTATTTCTCGATATTTGTTGCTGTTTTTGCCTACCATAACCTTCAGAAAAAAATAGCCGACTGTGCGAAATTGATACTGATAGTATCCGGCCTGATCCTGCTGGGGATGCTATCGAATGAGAAGTATCCTGCCGTCAAGCTATTCATGTTATTGGCGCTGTGTCATTTTAACGCAAAATATGAAACCTTTGGACTTCGCACCATTGGCGCCAGTTCAAGAATTGTCGTCGCGGGTTTGGCCGTCGGAAGCGGCGTGTATGCCCTTGTTTCAGGCGCCTTTGCGGAGCTGGCTGGGTTAAGCCTCTCGGCAATTCCCGGCTTTATCATTAAAGTGTTGCTTCTCCCGCTCCTAACGATGAGAGGGATGGTGGGACAAAGCTACCCATTGTACAGGATTTATGAAATAATACCAGCCCAATATGATCATTTTTGGGGCCGTACTTTTTCCAATCCGCATGGAATCCTTCCCTACGTTCCGGTTGCATTGCCTTACCTGATCTACGATTCATATAATCTGCCCGCGGCCGGTGATCTTAAAGGAGCGGATCCCACCGTTTTTTTTGGTGAGATCTACGCTAATTTTGCCCTCCCTATTTCCTTAATATCCATGTTCCTATTTGGGTTTTTAATTCAAATAATTAACAGCAAGTTGTGCGATAACATAGGCAAGTATCGCAAGCCCTTTGACATTGCTTTCTTCTACCTTTTGATGGCTTATATCGGCGATTTCGCTATCGGCTTTAGTGTTCCATACTTTGATGAACGGTTATATTTTTTCGCAGGCATCTATCTACTGAGGAACATTCTCAGCGCCCGCGCAGATGAACAAATATCTACTAGGCGGTGGGTCCAGATAGGTGCGACGTGATACTCCATTGCTAGATAAGATATTGGTCATCGCGGGCGATGACAAATTGGGCCGCCTCTTCATTTCAAAGCTGCCGAATAGTCCCGCAATCGTCGCCGTTTTCGACCGATCGAATGACTTCAGACGGATTCTCAAGATATTGCTGCGCGGCAGTCTGACTCCGACGCTTTTTTTGAAAATGGGCTTGGCTGACTTAGCAAGGCGAAACACCGTCCTATCCAGGCCCGTAAGGGAAGTTAGAACGAACAGCGACATCCGGCGCCTCTCTTTGGAATACAACATCCGCAGAGCCTTCCTTTTCAGGGCGGCCATAATTGTAGACAGGGAAACGCTGGCCACCGGAGTTGAGTTCATCAATACTCATTGCGCAACTTTACCCCACTATAGAGGACTTGGCGCCATCAGCCGAGCGTTGGCTGAAGGAAACTACAGACAGAATGCAACGATGCATAAGATTTCCACCTCCGTGGATTATGGAGAAACAGTGGCTGTGGAACCCTACACACTTATTCCGGCGTTATCTTACAAGGCAAACGAAGACATCGCCTATGAAGCCGGCATGCGCCTTTTGCTGCGGGAAATTCCGGCATAGCATATGAGATATCTGGCCGAAAATATACGATCCATGGATATGGCTCCGGAAGTTTCAATAATCCTGCCTTGTTTCAACGAGGCGGAGCAGATAGTCCAAAGCGTCAATGCCATAGTGGACTTTATAGAACATCGCTGGCCAGGACGCGCGTATGAAATAGTGCTGGTCAACGACGGCAGCACTGACGCCACGGCTGTCGCCCTACAAGAACTCGTCGCGGCCAAAGCGCAGGTTCGAGCGCATGGCTTCCAATATAACCGAGGTCGCGGGGCGGCACTGAAAGAGGGTTTCGCCCGGGCGCGTGGGAAGTGCTTTATAGCGCTGGACGCGGATCTGACTTACGACGTAGCCCATATCGGTGACATCATGAGCGTCTTTGACCATGACCCCGCTGCGGACGTGGTGGTTGTGAGCGCGTATATGAAGGGAGGCTTGGTCAAAGGCGTGCCTTTCCAGCGGCTGCTGCTTTCTCGCCTGGCTAACTGGATACTGGCTGGCTTTCTGCACCGCAGCATCTCCACGGTTACCTGCATGGTGCGCGGCTACAAGGCGGAAACGCTCCGGAAAGTCCCGCTCCTCGAGGAAGGCAAGGAACTGCATCTTGAAATTCTGCGCAAGCTGGAGATCATCGGCGCCAAAATAGTAGAGATCCCCGGTCGGCTGGTATGGAAGGAAATCGGCGGCCAGGCACGCCGCAAGAACGGGCTCAATGTGGTGAATTCCGCCACCGACCATATTCTCTATGCGATGTTCGCGAAACCGACCAAGCTGCTGGCCATGCTGGCCTTTCTGTCCGGGGGCATCGGCTTATATGAATCAATGAATGTGTTCATGCGGTTCATCATGGTCTACGACCGCAATTACAACTCCAGCCTTTGGTGGTGCGTGTGGAACGGACTGATGATTTCCTTCAAATCTTCACCGCATACCGTCGTTATCGCCAGCATTTGCCTGCTATTGAGCGCGCAGCTCTGCACTCTGTTGGCCATCGTGGCTCTGCTTAAGTTCCAACACGAGGAAGTGCTGGAGAATCTCTTCCTGTTGCATGAGAAACTCACAGCACCGACACGCTCGGCCGGCGGACCTGAGCCTCACTGATGTGCGGCATTGCCGGCGCGTTTGGGCCGGCCGTCCCGGCCGCGACGCGGAACATGGACGCCGCGCTTGCCGGCATTTTGCACCGTGGCCCTGATTCCTCGGGACGCTATCTTTCCCCTGACGGCGCCTGCCTACTGGGTCATCGGAGGCTTTCCATACTGGATTTGTCCGACGCCGCCGGCCAGCCTATGCGCAGGAAGGGGCTCGTGCTCGCTCACAACGGAGAGATATATAACCACGCCGCACTGCGCGCGGAGATGGGGGACTCATTTCGCTTCAGCACCCAGAGCGACACGGAAACCATCCTGGCTCTGCTCCAGCGCGGCGTCGAGCCCGCGCTGGCCAAGCTCGATGGGATGTTCGCCCTGGCCTGCTACAGTGAGTCGGACGGCAAGCTCATGCTCTGCCGCGACCCGCTTGGCATAAAGCAGCTCTATTACGCGCAGGACTCTGATAGCACGGTCTACTTCTGCTCCGAGATAAAGGGGCTCTTGGCCTTGGCGCCGCAACTGCCTAGAAAAGTTGACCCGGAGACCCTGGCGCTTTATCTCACCTACGAGAACTATCCCCAGGGCCGCTCGCTTTTCGCCGGCATATCAATGCTAAGGCCCGGTGAAGTCCTGCGTCTGTCCCTGGAATCAAGCGGCAAGGTCACGCTTGCCGGCAGCTTCCTGCCCTCCGACGAGGAAGTTCGCCGCCCAACCGCGCGCGGGCACCAAGAAACGGTCGCGCTGCTGCGCGCGGAACTGGAGAAGGCCGTGGCGGCCCATTTGCAGAGCGATGTGTCCGTGGGCGTCTATCTTTCCGGCGGGGTTGACAGTTCTCTCGTCGCGGCCCTGGCCGCGCGACACGGTTGCGGCCCGCTGGCTTTCACGGGTTATTTTGAGACCGACGACGGCTATTATGATGAGCGTCCGCTGGCTCGATTGGCGGCCCAGCACTGTGGGCTGCAGCTCAACGAGATTCCCATCCGGCCGCGTGATTTCCAGGATAATTTCGACAAGGTCATATATACCTTGGATGAGCCGCGCATGGGCATGGGGGCTTTCGCGCAATACATGGTAGCCGCCACTGCGAGCCAGCAGCTCAAAGTGATCTTGGCCGGCCACGGCGGCGACGAGCTTTTCGGCGGCTATCCGCTCTTCAAGGCGGTCTGGCTGCTGGCGGGAGAATCGGGATGGCTGCAGCGTATGCGCTGCCTGGCGGGACTCAAGCCCAAGGAATACCCCTGGGTGCTGGACCAGCTGGCCGAGGCAGCGACCAACGGCGGGCTGAGGTTCGCCCCCAGGATTTTCGGCCGGGCCTCATTTTCGCGGGACTTTCAATCGCGCGGCTTCGGCTCGGCGCTGGAGGCTTTGCGCCGCTATTATGAGGCCGTGTATCTGCCGGGCCTGCTGGTGGTTGAGGACAAGATATCGATGGCCTGGAGCCTGGAGACGCGCGTGCCGCTGTGGAGCAAAGCATTACGCGCTTTCGCGGCGGGTCTGCCGGCCGCTGAACTGGTCAAAAACGGCGAGCTCAAGTCACTTTTGAAGGAGGCGGCCGGCGCCTTCTTGCCGAGGCAGCTTCTCGACGCCCCCAAACGCGGCTTCCCCACGCCGCTGCGGCTATGGTTTAGAGGTGAACTTTTTGACTATGTGCGTCAACGTCTCCTGGCTGGAAATTTCGCGCGCGCCATGATGCCGGAGAAAGAGTTGGCGGGCCTTTTGTCTTCGCACCGGAATATCCCGTTTCCTTTCAGCCTTGATGAGCGGCGCGCACACAAGATATGGATGCTGTTGTCTTTGCAGTCGTGGTCCGAGCAATATAAGGTGGCGCTGTGACCGGGTCGGGGTTGCGGCAATTTTTTCTTTGCGCCCGCAGCCTGCGCCGTCTGCCTTCGGACTGGGACCGGAGCGCCGAGTTCTCCGCCTTCTGCGAGCGCTACGAGCATGAGCTGGCGGAGTGGCTGTCCGCCTTCGCCGCTGACCTGGGCAATGCGTCGGCGTATTGCGGCAAGCCGAAACACGTGCCTGAGTTGGAAGACCGCGTCCACGAGGTCTTCAGCCGCGCCGGCATGGACGCGGACTTTCCCAGGATTGAGTACCGGCCCGCATTGTGCCTGACGCACGACGTCGATTATCTGCGCCAAACCGCGCAGGAGGTAGCCAAGAGCATGGTCGCGCGCCGGCGCTTGCCCAAACTTCATGGGCGTAAGGCTTACATGGAATCCCTGCGCCACCTGCTGGAAGCGGAGGCGGCTTGCGGCGCGCGGGCCGCCGCCACGATATTCGTCGCGGGCACGACGGCTTACCTGCGCGGCTGGCGCGGGCCGGTGTCCTGGCTGCTCGATCCCGCGTACCGGCTGGACGGCGAAGAGGCGTCCTGGCTGCTGGAACTGTTCAAGGAATACGGATGCGAGATTGGGTTGCACGGCAGCTATCATTCTTCCAGCGACGCCCGTAGTATAGCGAACCAACTGGAGGCGCTGCGCGCCTTCCACGGCGCTCCGGTGTTGTCGGCACGGCAGCACTGGCTCAGACTGGCCGATGGCGCGTTTGGAAACCTGCGCGCCTGCGGCATCAGGACCGATAGCACGCTGGGGTGGAACAATGCGGCTGGCTTCCGCTGCGGCATGAGCCGGCCATTTGCGCTCGCTCTGGCAGGGGGCGGCGAACTGGCGGAAGTGCCGATGGCCGTCATGGATGGCGCGATTTTTGATAGCATGAAATTGGATGAGGACTCGGCTTTGAGCCTGCTTTGCGCCATACTTTCCGAGGTACAGCGCCGCGGCGGTTGTGTGGCCCTGGATTGGCATGAGCGTTCGGCCGTTCTGGGATGGAGCCGAGTCTACGAGGCTTCGCTCAAATGGGCGGCGTCGCGGGGGTTCCGGTTCCTGACGGTCTCGGAAGCGGCGACGGAATATGCGGGGCTCTGACTTGGACGTAGCCGCGCACGTCAGGATGGGCGCCCTACGCTGGCTCCATTCCATAGACCTCGATCCAGGTTCCCGTACTTACGGCATTGCCGACAGGGAATTTTGGGCGTGGAAGACTAAGGATTTTCCCAACGCCACCTGGCAGTCCGGCCTTGCCGGTTTCGCCGACTCTTACGGTCTGCTGGGGATATCCGACGCACAGGCGGCAAGTATAGTTTCCGCGATCTTGGCCGGCAGCAAAAACCTGCAACGCTCAAGCGGCAGTTTCGAGGAAGCATATCCCTATGAAGATTCCTACGCCGTGACAGCGCTGGTCCTTTTTTCACTGCTCTATGCCTACTACCGAAGGCCGGGATGGTTCGGTCGGACCGAGGAAAAGCTGCTGGCTGAAATAGCTGCTCCCGCCATCGCGTTCCTCAAGAAAACGCCTGAGACTCACGGACTCATCTCCAACCATCTGGCCGCTGGATTGCTGGCCGCGGCTTTGGCTGGAAAATATCTTGGCATCCCTTCCGATTCGTCTTTGTCCACGTTGTTCGCGCTGCAAGACAGCCAAGAAGGCTGGTTCCCCGAATACGGCAGCGCGGACCCCGGCTACCAGACCCTTCTGAATCATTATCTGGCCGCGGCCTTGGCGCTCGGCTGGGAGTTGGATACGGCGCCGCTGCGCAAGTCAGTGGAGTTTATCGCGCATTTCTGCTTTCCTGACGGTTCGTTTTCAGGCGAGATGGGCTCGCGGGGGACTTCCATATTCTACCCGTCGGGCTCCGTGTTGTTCGACGGCGGGCGACCCGCGCTTTCCGTGGCTTCGTCCTGGTTCGAGGAGATGCATAGGGCGAGTTCGGATTGCGTCTGCCCCATTTCAGTTGACAGCGGAAATTTCGCGCCCGTATTTAATTCCTGGGCTTTGTATGCCGCGCTCTCTTCCGCCGCCGCTCGGCCGCAGCCCGAGGAGAGTCGTACCGGGGCGACCGTTTTCCGCAACGCGGGAATGGCCGTGGCTTGGTCGCAACAAGGCAGGCTGGCCGTGTCGTGGCATAACGGCGCTCTGCGCAAGGCCGAAAAAAAAGAGGGTGTATTCCAAGATGCCAGCGTCGTGGCTTTCACCC
>Ga0155452_1005_pt1 | contig 12051 bp, 12 predicted proteins | sample RifCSPhighO2_02_FD_111900 | JGI IMG/M metagenome (GOLD analysis project Ga0155452, IMG submission 111900) | Elusimicrobia bacterium RIFCSPHIGHO2_02_FULL_57_9
TCCCAGGCGGTGATTTTGTCGGCTTTCACCGCTCCGGTGCTTCAGAAGCTTGAGGGCAGCTGGACCGGAGCGGTGAAAGCCGACAAAATCACCGCCTGGGATAAGAGCAAGAAAATGGCCGCAGACGGAAAAACCCACGGCTGGATCCGGTTTAAACGCCGATGAAGCTCATGGCCCGCAACATTCACAAGTTTTACGGCCAGCGCGAGGTGGTGCGCGGCGTATCCTTAAGCATCTCTTCCGGCGAGATCGTAGGCCTCTTGGGGCCAAATGGCGCCGGCAAAACCACGACTTTCTACAGCCTGGCCGGCTTTGTGCGGCCGGAACAAGGGCAGATTCTGGTAGACGGCAATGACCTGACCGCCCTGCCGATGTATGCGCGAGCCAGAAAGGGCCTCGGCTACCTCGCCCAAGAACCCACGGTATTTAAAGGGCTGACCGTGGAGGAAAATCTGCGGGCCGTGCTTGAGCGCACCATCAAAAGCCGGCTTGAGCAAATGCGCCGGGTAAAAGAACTGCTGGAGGAATTCGGCCTGTGGGAACTGCGCCGCCAGAAGGCCTGGACCCTTTCCGGCGGCGAAAAAAGACGTCTGGAAGTGGCGCGGGCCATGATCAGCAATCCCCAACTCATTCTATTGGATGAGCCGTTTGTCGGCATCGACCCCATTACCGTGGGAGAGCTTAAGGTTCTCATCACCAAGCTTAAAAATCAAGGCATCGGCATTCTGATCACCGACCACAACGTGCGCGAAACCCTGCCCATTATCGAACGCGCCTATCTCATCTACGATGGCCGGATACTGGTGGAAGGCAGCTCAAAAGAACTGCTGGAAGACCCGAAGGCCCGCGCGCTTTACCTGGGCGCTGATTTTAAAATTTAAAATTAGCATGAGATCGCAACGTTACGAATCTATCGATCAATTCAGGGGCTTTGCCATCCTGTCCATGGTTCTTGTCAACGTATTGGGACGCTTCGCTGTCATGCCCGAAACATTTCGACATGCCCGTTTTGAGAGCTTGAGTTTTGCGGATTCGGTAGCGCCTTTTTTCTTTTTCATTGTCGGGGTGGGATTCAGATTGGCGTTTCTTCGAAATCAAACCGAATCCGGGACGGCATCTGCCTTAGCCCTGATGTTTAAAAGATGCCTACTGCTTATGCTCATCGGGGTTTTTGTTTATCACTTTAATGCCAGGAGGATTTTCTGGGATGCGCTGACTCAAATTGGCTTCGGAGGGATTATCGCCCTTCCGGTTATAGGAGCCGAAAATATTTTCTACAGGGCAGTTTGGCCATTGATTTATGCGGCCTTGCTTCTATTCATCGGGAATATCCGGTTTCACGGGGCGCCGCTTGAAATTGAATCCGCCACTTGGCCGCTTTTAATTCTGATGGGCTCATTAGCGGCCGATTGGATAAAAGATAGCCGGAGAAATTTTACGTCTAAATCCAGTGTTTCCGGAACTGCAATATTGATCTGCGGGTTGATTGTTTATTGGCTCGTACCAGGAGTTGTCGCGGCTTGCGCATTAGTCTACTTAGGCCTTTCATTTTTGCTTTTTGTAGTTTTTTATTATCTGACCGATGTTTGGAAAAGACCCCTGCCTCATCTAACCACGCTTGGAAGAAACGCTCTGATAGTGTACATTCTTCATTATTACATTGAAGATGATATGAGAAAGCTTATTCCCGACAACGCCGGATTCTCGGCAGCGGTTCTCGCATTTTCGGTAGTCTATGTAGGGTGCTACGCGACGGCTAAATACCTCGAGACTAGAAAATATTTTATCACCGTATAATCCAAGACTCCATTGCAGTTTAGGTGTAAATTTCTAGATGAGCATGCAGCCCGGCCTTGCGGGCGCGGCGCCAGTTTTTTTCAAACAGTGATTCGGCCCAGGCCGTGCGTCCGCACGCATGAAACAGGCTCGCCAAGGCTGCCTCGGAAAGAACGATGCCTCGGGTTTCGCCGCCTTTCCTAAACGCGAGCAGAGCCTTCCATAAACGGGATTCGGCAACCGTGAAATTTCCTTTTTGTAAAGCCAACTTGCCCAAGCCCCAATCCACGTATGCCAGATCCACGGCGTCGCCCAGTTGACTGTAAAGGCGGCGGGAGCGCAGATAATGGCGCTCGGCGTTTGCGCATTCCCCAAGCTGGCGCAGGGCGTTGGCCAAGCCGCATTGGGCGTAGGCTTGACCGAAAATATCTTGGGTGCGATCAAGCAGCCGCCATGCTTCCTCATAATAGGCCTTGGATTGCTTGAGCTTCCCCCGGATGCGCGTGATGCCGCCGAGCCCAAAAAGGGCATAAGCCTTGCCGGAAGCATCTCTGGCGCGCTTAAACGCCGCTAACGATTCCAGAAAAGCCAGTTCGGAACTCTTCAAATTGCCTTGAAACCGGCGCGCTCCCCCGATGGCCCATAGAATAAATCCGACTCCCGCCCAATCCTTTTCGCTCTGGAATAGGCGCAAGAAACGATTAAGCCTCCCCAGGCTGCGTTGATGCAGCCCCGCAGCGCGGTCGATGAGCGCATCTTCCAGCTCCAGGCGCCGCTTATCTTCAGGCCGCCGCGCAAAAGGTCCGGCTCTTTTCACCAGTTTGCGAGCGGCTTTAATCTCCCCCAAACTGCGCTTGACGCTGATGAGCCCCAGGCACGCTTCCAGCCATAAACTCGCGTCCTGACGGGGATTAACCAAGGATAAAACTTGGCGGTAACAAGGCTCGCAGCGGACAAAATAGCCTTGGGACCTTAGGCCTTCCGCGATCAGAAATTTCTTCTCCGCTGAGAAAATCTCGGGGACCGGAGAGCGCAGGAGCTTGAGGGCCTCTCGAGGCCGCCCCAACTCCAGCTTTTCCCGGGCCAGTTCTAAAAGTTGGATTGGTAATATCCCCATGTATTAATCGAGCATCTCTCCGTAAGCCTGCATCAGCATCCGGGTGGCCGAAGGCCCGATGGAATTGGTTTCCTCATAATGGGTGCCGGACGGACGCGGCTCCATGATGCGGCCGCGGGTCGCTTGGAAATCGTATTCGGGGATGATATAGCCAAGTTCATCATTGGCTAATCCCACTAAAATTCCATGCTTTCCCTTTAATTTCTGCCTTAGATAAGGGCCCCGAGGAGCCTGCGCCAGCTCAGGCGGGTTGGGGTTGGATGGCCCTATCAGGGGATGGCCGAAGCGGAAACGCCCATCATACCCCCCGAGTGCCAGCTCCGGAAATAATTCCCCGGGAATCCCCAACCATTCGACGGGACCTATGCGAACGCGGGAAATTTCGGTTTCAATCCAAGGGCTCAACCTCTCAGGTAAAGGAAAAAACACCAAATGACGTAAAGCCAGATAATAGGGGGCCAAACGGCTCAAAGACCGGCCTTCCCGGTCCATCAGACGATGGCCGAAAGTGAGGCTGGGCAGAAATAAGAGATAGCGGGAATTTTCCACTGGAATACGCAGAATTTTTGATTCAAACATCAGGTCTCCCGATGCCCGGAATGAGGCTCCTTGTAAAATCTTAAGCGCCGCATCAGCCACTTTCCGGCCGATGCGCCGTGATTCTGAAAATTGCCTCTCCGAGGATTGCTTGGTTTTATCGCTGTCCGGGGTCAGGAGCCCCCCCACCACGCCGGACTGAAAAATACAAGCGCCTCCATTTTTCCCCTCGATATGCGCGCAGAGCTCGCCTGGGTAATCCGCAGTGATATGGAAATTATCTCTCATCAACACCTCCGGATGGCAGGACCAGCGCACCAAAGTCGCGATGGGCGCATCGCCGCGGCCTTTGGGCCTTATCTGAACTGCGTTAAGTTCCGGATCTATCACCACGGGATCTCGCGAATCCTTGCATAGTCCGCGCGGATCAAGAATCGTGCCGGCAGCAGCGATCTCGGCCTCCTCCAAGCGGGAGGATAGATCGCGGATGAGCCCGGCTATTGATTCAATCATGCGGCGATGATAGCGTTTGTCCACCCCGGAAACCCCTGGAAAGCGCCCCCAAAGGCCCAGGGTGTCGGGGCCGGAATGAAGATGCGTCGCCGAGATAAAAAGATAGCGCTCTCCTCCGTTCCAACCGAGCAAGCGGCGCATCCGCTCCACATCCTCCCGGAAAATTCCGATGCTGTCCAGGCCGACCAAGGCCACCGTCCTTTGACCGTCGGAAACAACCATCGCCCGGGCGTAAAGCCGGTCATGAATGCCCTGAGGCTTGCGCCCCTTGGCTCCGTAGCCGGCCAGCCAAACCGTCTCCTTCTTTAAATCAGGGGTTATGTCGACCTTGCCGGCCGCGGCAAAAAACTTTCCGCCATGAGCGAAGGGCGAAGCAAAAAGTAAAAGGAGGCTAAGACAATATTTTCTGTCCATGCGGGCATAGCTCCAACAAAGGGCAGCCGGGGCAACTCGGCTTGACGCGGCAATGCCTTTTGGCCAATTCCACGATGACGGCATGAAACTCGGCGTAGAGCCTGGTCGAGCCCGGCAAATAGGATGTTAGAAATTTCTGAGCGCCCTCGTAAGATTGATGGTTGAACCAGCCCAAGCGCTTGCCGATGCGCAGGGTATAAGCGTCTATGACAAAGGCATTTTTGGCCCCTGCATAGAGAAGCATTGAATCGGCCGTCTCAGGGCCTATCCCCCAAAGAGCTAAAAGGTCGGCGCGGGAAAACCATCGAGCCGGACTTCGGCCCAGAGCGTAGCGCGCGAATATTTTTAATTTCTTGGCTTTCTGCCTGAAATAACCCGAAGAACGAATCCAGCGCTCAAGTTTGCGCGCGGGCGTTGCCGCTATAGCCGCCCAATCCCATAACCCGGCCCTATGCAGCTCCACCAGAGACCTTTCCACGTTGCCCCAATTGGTGTTTTGAGTGAGGATTGCTCCCATGCATATCTCATCGCGCTGGCGCGCTGAAAGCCTGCCGCGAAAACCGGGGCGATAGACGGGCGCTTTGTTTTTTCGCATCGTAACAGGCCACCAACCTTGGGGACCGAAGGCTTTAAGCAGACGCCGGTAGACGCAAAGAGGATCAACGCGCGGAGAGGACCTTGTCAAGTTTCTTCAGCAGCCTTTCGGTTTCAAAGGGTTTGATGATGTAATCATCCGCGCCGCTTTCAAAGGCGGTTTCCACGTCTCCCATGCGCCCCAGCGCGGTGATCATGATGATCTTGATATTCTTGGTAAGCGCATCGCCCTTGAGCACCTTGCAGACGTCAAAGCCCCCCAGCTTGGGAAGCATGACGTCGAGAAATATCAGGTCGGGCTTATCCTTGCGCGCCTTGGCCACGGCCTCGGCGCCGTCCGAAACATAGGAGGCGTGATAGCCCTTGGCACCCAGCAAGGCCTGCAGATTTTCCGCCAAAGCCTGTTCGTCCTCAACGATCAATATATTGGCTGGCATAGTATGTTTATAGCAACTCCTTGTTGCATGGATATTACGCCCAATTCAATATCAGATTCAACTGCGACTCTCCGTCGCCTTTCACCTTAAATTCGAGCTCCCCTCCCTGCGCCCGGCAGACCCTGCGCAACAGGCCCAGGCCCAATCCCGAGGCGGTCATGCCGTGATTATCATCAGCCTCGGCGGGATAAAACAGCTCCAGGCTGCGGGCGACTTGGCGCGCGGAAAGCTTTTGTCCCATGAATTTCACCTGCAGCTCCATTTGCCTCGAATTACGAAGCCTCGCCGCCACGTCAATGTCCCCGGAAAGGCGGAATTTGCGGCCGTAAAACAACAGGCTGATCAAGGTTCGAGCAAAGCGATCCGGATCGGCCTTAACCTCGGGAAGATGCGATGGCATCGAAACATTCACTTTGACGCCGGCGTTGATAAATCCCTGCGCGGTCACCTTGACGGCCTTTTCCACCGCTTCCGCGACGGCCATGCTCTCAATCTCGATCGGCAGGCCTTTTTGAAATTCGATATGGACCAAATCGCGCATTTCCCCGGCAAGGGCGCCTAAGCGGGCTGTTTGCTCGCGGATCATTTCCATCCAGGGAACCTGCGCCGCAGCCACGGTGCCAAAAATCCCCCCTAGGAAGTTTAGAATCGTCATATTCACCGCGGTGATGGGGGTGTTGATTTCATGGATCGCGAAGGAAAAAAAACGGCCCAGCCTGGCGATGCGGCGGTTAAAATAGCGAACGGCCATAACCGCCGTAAGCGCGCTGCCCAGGACCAGTCCGATTAGAAATCCCGTCATTAATAGAGAACCCGAGAACCGCCGCGATGTCGTTGCGCCAGCCGAAAGTAGCTTTTCTCGCTCTGCGCTAGGACGCGAAGCTCCTGCGGCTTAAGGGGCCGGATGATCTTCGCGGGTACTCCCATGATCAGGCTGCGAGCCGCAGCGCAAAAGCCTTTAGGCACCAAGGTTCCCGCCGCGATAAGGCATTGCCGGCCGATAGAGGCCTCCATGACGATGGCGCCCATGCCCACCAGGCATTGATCTGCGATGCGGGCGCCATGGACAACGGCGCCATGCCCCACGGTCACACCCCGGCCGATAACAGCGGGCAAGCCTTCACGGCAATGCACGATCACCCCGTCTTGAATGTTGGAGCGCTCGCCCACCCTAATCCTATCGACATCCCCGCGCAACACGGCCAGAGGCCAGACTGAAACATTTTTGCCGATGGAAACCCGGCCGATGATTTCAGCCGAGTCGTGGATAAACGCGGATTTATGGATGCGGGGACGCTGGGGACCAAAGCTGCGAATCATGTTAAAGCGCTGTTATTTGCTAAACTTTATCATTCCCAACCGGTCAAGGCAAGCGGGTTCTATGGCCTCTCATTGCGACTTCCTCGTTTTAGGCAGCGGTATCGCCGGCTTGCTTTCCGCCCACAAGCTTTCCTCCCTGGGAACTGTGACCATCGTCACGAAAAAAGAGGCCGTTGAATCCAACACCAATTACGCCCAAGGCGGCATCGCCGCGGTGACCGGTCCCTGCGATAATTTTGAAAGCCATATCGAGGATACCCTCAACGCCGGAGCCGGTCTCTGCGATGAAAGAATCGTGCGGCTTGCCGTTGAGGAAGGGCCGCAGAGGGTCAAGGAGCTGCGCGAGCTGGGAGTGAACTTCAGTCTGAAAAGCCGCGGCAACGAGGCCCTCGACTTGGGCCTTGAAGCCGGGCATTCTCAAAGGCGCATACTTCATGCCGGGGATATCACCGGACGCGAGATCGAACGGGCTTTGGTTGAAAGCTGCCGCCGCAATCCCCGCATCCGGATAGTCGAGAATCACAGCGCCGTCAACTTGATTTTGGATGAGGAGGGCCGGGCGCGAGGCGCCTATGCCATGGACCGCCGCAGCGGGCTGATCAAGGCTTTCGGCGCTTCGGCCGTCATCTTGGCCACCGGAGGAGCCGGCAAGGTCTATATCTACACCTCCAATCCCGATATCGCCACCGGCGACGGCATGGCCATGGCCTATCGCGCCGGAGCGACGCTGGCCAACATGGAATTCGTCCAATTTCACCCGACCTGTCTTTTTCACCCCAAGGCCAAGTCCTTCCTGCTTTCCGAGGCCTTGCGCGGGGAAGGCGGGCGGCTGCGGCTTAAAAGCGGCCGGGCCTTCATGAAGGATTATAATCCGCGCTCCGAGCTGGCCCCGCGCGACATCGTGGCGCGCGCCATCGACGCTGAGCTTAAAAAATCGGGCGATGAATGCGTGTATCTGGACATGACCCACAAATCAGCGCAATACTTAAAGTCGCGCTTTCCGAATATTTACAGGAAACTCTCGGGCCTGGGCATTGATATGGCGGCCGAGCCCATCCCCGTGGTGCCGGCCGCGCATTTTTTCTGCGGAGGCGCGCGGGTGGATGAATTCGGCCAAACCGATATCCCCGGTCTTTTCGCAGTGGGCGAGGTCTCGCATACCGGGCTGCATGGGGCCAACCGCTTGGCGTCGAATTCCTTGCTCGAGGGCTGCGTATTCGCCCACCGCGTCTGGCGGCATTTCAAGGATGACGGAAAGTTTCGCCTGCCGCGCCATAGTCCAGCGGCCTGGAACCCGGGCAAGGCCGTGGCGCTGGACGAAGCCGTGGTCATCACTCAAAACTGGGATGAAATACGGCGGCTCATGTGGAATTACGTGGGCATCGTGCGCTCGGATAAGCGCCTGGAGCGGGCCCTGCGGCGCATGCGCCTGCTTAACGCCGAGATCGAGCAGTATTATTGGGATTTTATTTTGACGCCGGATTTAATCGAGCTACGCAATATCGCCGAGGTGGCCACCATCGTGATACTTTCGGCCATGGCGCGCAAGGAAAGCAGGGGGCTGCATTACAATTTGGACTATCCCCGCCCCCTTAAGTCCGCTCGCCGTCCCACCTTAATGCGAAAGCGGGATGCGCTGAAATCCTTGGCGGTTTAGCTTACCGGGCGCGCTCCAGCTCATCAACAATGCGCGAGAAGACTTGCTGAGCCTGGCCGTCCTGGTCCAAGGGCTGTTTGATGTAGATTTTCATGGACCCGTCTTCGTTATACTGTAGAATATGCTGTAGTGGAGCCAGGGCCTCTTTGGAAAGACGGTTAAACGGCGCGGGCAATTCATGAGAGGGGAGGCCCATGCGTCTGTAAATAAAATCTCCGGGCCGGCCGAAATCTGTTTTGGCATGAGGATCTTCTAAAATGGCCTTCACTTTGGGTTTGTCCAGGTAATCCCTGAAATCCTGGCGCTCTTCTGCGGCGTTCTTATCCCTGAGCGATTCCGCAGGGAGCTTGAAATTAAAGAGATTCCAAGAGCCGTCTGCGTTCTGATAATAATTGGCGGCGTTCATCCCGAAAGGACCGCTCATGGCGCGCCCTGGAGAATTGGCTATGGAATCCTGTCGGCTGGTGTCTCCGTAAGCCATGCGGAATTCCTTCACCATCGTTATATCCCCGTTCTGAAGGACGGGAATAACGCCGTAATGCATCAGGGTTAATAGAATAGCTGCGTGCATGACTCGATCAGATCAACGCCGATTTTCAAATTGCTCTTGACTCCGCCCTGCCCGTCCGCAATCAGGCCCTGGAGTTCGACAGCCTCGCCAAGCGCTGCGGCCAGTTCGGTTTGTTTTTGAGCAACGACCTTTTTCTGGGCCTTTAGGCTTTCAGTTAATAAAAAACCCAAAGGCAGTGAATTCCACACCAGCACTAATTTTGCAAGCTGCCGCTTCGCGGCCGCAAGCTCACTTTTCTTGTTCTCATAATGGGCCACGGCCCGCGCCTTGGCGGATGCGGGATCGGAGATGATTCGGCATCGGCTGCGCTCAAGCCCGATGGATGCGACCTGTTTCTGAACCGAATCTTTCAATCTGCTGAATTCCGTTCCCAACTCCTGCGCCCAAACAGCCGCCGGAGCTGAAATCATCAGGACCATTAACAGCCCGAGGCTGAGCCTGCGCGCATAATTTTTATTCATGAAATCAGTTTAACGGCCATGGCCGCCTTACGGAAGGAGCTTTGGGCCTATAGAACCGTGGGCCGGAAGACCTATATGGCCGCGCAGTTCTGAAACCTGCTTTCAGAGTTTGTATAATTTGAGCTGCGCTATTGACCCGCCACGGCAAGGCATCCCGCATGGATAAAATCGTCGTCAGAGGAGCCCGGCAGCACAACCTTAAAAACATAAGCTGCGAAATCCCGCGCGGCAAGATGACGGTGGTCACGGGGCTTTCCGGCTCGGGCAAATCAAGCCTGGCCTTCGACACCCTTTACGCCGAGGGCCAGCGCCGCTACGTGGAAAGCCTGTCGGCCTATGCCCGGCAATTCCTCGAGCTCATGGACAAGCCGGAGGTGGACTCAATCGAGGGCTTATCGCCCGCCATTTCCATCGAACAGCGCAATCCTTCCCGCAACCCGCGCTCAACGGTGGCCACGGTCACCGAAATCTACGATTATTTCCGGCTGCTCTACGCCCGCATCGGCATCCCCCACTGCCCTCGATGCGGCAAGCGCGTGCGCCGGCAGTCGGCCCAATCCATCGTCAATGAGGCGCTGCGCCAATACGCCGGCCGATCGATCGCGATATTTTCCCCGCTTGTCGTGGGCAGGCCGGGGACTTATGAAGAGCTGTTTAAGAGGCTTAAGCGTTGCGGATTTTTGACCGTGCGCGTCGATGGAAAAACCGCCGAGCTGGATAAAATTCCGGCCCTGGTCCGCTATAAAAAACACACCATCGAACTTTTCGTCGATCGCCTTAAGGCCACGGTGGATGAAAAGCAGCGCCTGGCCGACTCGGTTGAAATCGCCCTGAAGGAATCAAAGGGCCTGGTCCGCATCGAGCCTGCGGCAGCGCCTCAGGACGGCGGCTTGATGAGCGAGCATCACGCTTGTCCTGATTGCGGCCTCAGCCTTCCGGACCTTGAGCCCCGGCTTTTTTCCTTCAACTCGCCTTACGGGGCTTGCCCCGCCTGCGACGGCATCGGTTTTAAAACAGAAGTCGATCCCGGCTTGATCGTGCCGGATCCTTCCCGCTCCATCGAACAAGGCGCCTTGGTCGCCTGGTCCGATCCGGTCACCACCAGGACCAATCGCTGGAAAAAATCATGGTCCGGCTACTACGGCGAGATACTTGAGCAGGTCTGCCGCCAGCACGGCATCGACACCTCCATTCCTTGGAAAGCCATCCCGGCCAAGCAAAAGGAAATACTGCTTTACGGCGGCGGCAGCTATAAGCCCTCCTGGGCCAAGAACATCCAGCAGTTCGAGGGCGTGGCGCGCAACCTGGAAAGGCGCTCAAGAGAAACCGAGTCCGAGTTCGTCAGGGAAGCCATCGCCGAGCGCTTCATGCGCCGCAAACTTTGCCCTTCCTGCTCGGGAGCCAGGCTTAAGCCCGAGGCCTTGTCGGTCAAGGTGGACAATCGCAATATCAACGAATTGACCGGGCTCTCGGTGGGCAAGGCCTACGAGTTTTTCAAAGGCTTAACGCTGGGCGAGACCGACCGCTTAATCGCGCGGCAAATCCTGAAAGAAATCGTCTCACGGCTTGAATTTTTAAACAATGTCGGCTTGGAGTATCTCACCCTGGAGCGCAGCTCGCAGACCCTGGCCGGCGGCGAGGCCCAGCGCATTCACCTGGCCACCCAGATCGGCTCGGGGCTCACTGGAGTGCTTTACGTGCTGGACGAGCCGTCCATAGGACTGCACCCTCGCGACAACACGCGCCTGCTTGCCACTTTGCGGCGCCTTAGGGATATCGGCAACACCCTAGTTGTCGTCGAGCACGACGAGGAAACCATACGCGGCGCCGATTGGGTCATCGATCTAGGGCCGGGCGCCGGAATCCATGGGGGCCATATCGTCGCCCAGGGGCCTGTGGAAAAAATATTGGCTTCTTCAAAATCATTGACGGGGGCGTGCCTCAGAGGAGAAGGCCCGGCTTTGCCGCCGCGCAAACGGCGGCCCGAGCGGAATTTCCTCAAAGTTATCGGCGCGGGCCAATTTAATCTGAAAAATATCAGCGTGGAAATCCCGCTCGGCCAATTCGTGTGCGTCACCGGGGTCTCGGGCTCCGGCAAATCAACCTTGGTTCACGAGGTTATTTACAAGGCCTTGGCCCGCGAGCTTAACCGCTCCAAGGATGCGCCCGGAATTCATAAGGAAATCCGCGGCATCGAGTATTTAGACAAGGTGATTATCGTCGACCAATCTCCCATCGGACGCACCCCGCGCTCCAATCCCGCGACTTATACGGGACTCTGGGGGCCTATGCGCGAGCTATTCGCTCTGCTGCCCCAAGCCAAGGCCAAGGGCTACAAGCCGGGGCGCTTTTCCTTCAACGTCAAAGGCGGGCGCTGCGAGAACTGCTCGGGGGACGGCACCCTGCGCATCTCCATGCAATTTTTGTCCGATGTGTACGTGCAATGCGACGAGTGCCATGGGGCCCGGTTCAATGATGAAACCTTATCGGTCCGGTATAAAGGGAAGAACATCGCCGAGATTCTCGCCCTAAGCGTGGAAGAGGCCCGTAAATTTTTCGAGGCCCACCCGGCCATCCTGCGCGTTCTCAAAACGCTCGACGAGGTGGGCTTGGGCTATGTCGCGCTCGGGCAAAGCGCCACCACTCTTTCGGGC
>Ga0155452_1006_pt1 | contig 11944 bp, 14 predicted proteins | sample RifCSPhighO2_02_FD_111900 | JGI IMG/M metagenome (GOLD analysis project Ga0155452, IMG submission 111900) | Elusimicrobia bacterium RIFCSPHIGHO2_02_FULL_57_9
ACCACATGCCCTTATCGTCGCAGCGCTTCTCGTAGTCCTCCTGGATTTCATCCAGGCTGTCTTCGCGGTGCTGTTTCTTACGCATGTCCGCGGCCTTGTTGTAGAGAATCCCGAACAGATAGGTCTTGAGCTGGGACCGCCCCTCGAAACGGTCGATGGCGCTTAGGAAGGCGACAAAAGTCTCCTGGACCAACTCTTCCGCATCGACCTCGGGAAATCCCATGGCGAAAGCGCCCGCCATGAGCGGTTGTGTGTAGGTGTTGACCAACGCCTCCATCGCGCCGTTCTCGCGTTGGCGGAGCTTGCGGACCTCTTCCTCAAGGGTCTTGTTCGCCATGATTTTTAAATTTAGCTGTAACATTTTACCAATTTTGCCTACCAATGGTCATGCGGGTTCAGATGCCATCTTGCCGGAATCCGGTTGCCCTGCGGCGCAAGACCGCGTTTTATTCTGTAACCTTTTTCGTCCCCAGCATACTTATGCCTGCGAGAAAGGAGGGCTTTAATGGACATGATAACCGCTGCCGGTTTGTTTGGAGCCGTGCTCCTGGCATTCGCCAACGGGGCCAACGACATCTCAAAATCCATCGCCACGCTGATCGGCAGCGGCGAATCGGACTATAAGCGGGCCGTCGTCTTGACTTCGCTGGCGGTCGCCGCCGGCGCGATCATGGCCTCGGCCTGGGCCGTCAAGATGACGCTGTTGTTCACCAAGGGAATGCTGATGCCCCAGGCCCAGATCCATCAGCTCTTCGCCATGTCGGTCCTGGCGGGGGCCGTAGGCTGGGTCCTTTTGGCTACGCGCTTGGGGCTGCCGGTGTCCACGACCCATGCCATCGTGGGCAGCGTGATCCTCACCGCTGTCTACGCTTTCGGTTTTGACAGCATATTCTGGTCCAGCGTGACGAAGAAGGTCCTCTTGCCGCTCCTTCTCTCTCCGGTGTTGGCTTTCGGCCTGGCCTATGCGGTATTCAAAGGGTTGTTCTGGCTTTGCCGGAAGAAGTACTGTCTGAACTGCCACTGGGCGCACTGGATGAGCGCCATGTCGAGCGGCTTTGCCCGGGGATTGAACGACACCCCGAAGATCGCCGCGCTGGGGCTGGCCTTCTATTTTCTGGCGGACCCCAACGTCCATGTTGCTCCGCGCTGGTTCTTCCTGGCTTTGGCGGCGGCCAATACTTTAGGAGGGATCGTGATGGGACTTCGGGTCACCGAGACCTTGGCCCACAAGGTGACGCAGCTGGACCACTTGGAAGGCTTCGCGGCGAATCTCGCCACCGCGGCGTTAACCATTGGAACGGCCGTGCATGGATTTCCGGTTTCTACGACCCACGTATCCAGCTCGGCCATCCTTGGGATGGGACTGAAGTCCGGGGCTGGGGCCGTCAACTGGAAAGTAGCCGGCGAGATACTCGCGGCGTGGGTGATCACTCTACCGGCTGCCGGAATCATCAGCGCCACGACTTATTGGATGCTCAAATGGATGCCTGCCAGTGAGGTGTACTTCCTTCTGGCAGGCACTTGGCGCAATATAATGCGCCAGGTGTTCTAAAGGAGATCGAAAATGGAAACGCAACCCGTCGAATCAGAATTAAAAGACGCAGCTATCCTTTATAAAGCCGCCCTGCATTCCTTTGAGCGGGATGGAATCCGCTTCTTCGTGGACGCCGAATCGCCGAACTGGATCTCCACGGACGAGAGAGGATCGAGGATCTTGGGCTGGCTGGACGGCAAGAGAACGCTCGGAGAAGTCCGTCGGCTCTACGCCGGCCTCTACGGTTTGGACTGGGGCAAGAGCTGGCGGGACGTTCATGTCTTCGTTCGGGAAGCCCTAAGGAAGGGAATCGTCGCCCTGGAGCCCGACAACCATCCCTCCTATGCCGGGCGCTCGCGACACTTAACGCCCGAGTCCCTCAAAGAGTTCTGGATTCACCTGCTTCAAACCTGCAACCTTGCCTGCACCCACTGCCTGGTCTCCTCCACCCCGCAAGGGGCCAAGGGAGCCGACACCGGCTTTTACATGAAGATGATCGACCAGGCCCACGAGTTGGGCGTCCGGCGCTTTTATTTCACGGGCGGCGAACCGTTCGTGCGGCCGGACATCTTCGAGTTGATCCGGCATATCACCGATAAGAAAAAAGCGGAGCTCATCATCCTGACCAACGCCACTTTGTTCCAAGGCGACAGGCTTGAGTCGTTCAAGACCCTCGACCGCGAAAAGCTCAAGTTCCAGGTGAGCTTGGATGGCACCAAGCCCGAGATCAACGATCCCATCCGCGGCAGGGGCGTGTTCGAGAAGGCCTCGGAAGGCCTGAAAACCTTAAGCGTCCTGGGTTTTGAGACCTCTCTGACCGCGGCCGTGACCCGCGCCAATCTCAAAGACCTGGAAAATCTACCGGCCCTGGCCCATAAGCTGGGCGCAAAATCCGTGCATCTCATGTGGCTCCACAAGCGCGGCCGAATCCTGGAGACGGGTGGAGAAGGCGGTTTTCCCAACGCGGCCGAGCTTCTGGCCCTCTCCCGCAAGGTGAAGGAGTCCGCCGATCAACTCGGCATTCTCTTCGACAACTTCGGCTCCATTCTCCAACGCGTCAACGGCCGGCCGGGCGTCAAGTACGACCTGGGCAATCTCTGCTGGGAGAGCCTCTGCCTTTACATGGACGGGCAGGTCTATCCCTCCGCGGCCTTGGCCGGGATTCCGACATTGAGCCTGGGCGATGCCCGCCATCAGCCCCTGCGCTCCTTGTGGCTGGAGAGCCCGGTGGCCCAGGCCTTCCGGGAAGCTACGGTCGCCAAGAAAGCCTCCCTGGCCGGCAATCCCTTCCGGTATCTCACCGGAGGCGGCGACATGGAGCACAGCTACTTCTTTAGCCAGAATGGGAAGGAAGGAAACCTCTCCGCCGCCGACCCCTACCACGAGCTCTATGTGGAATTGATTCAAGACGCCATGGCGGAACTGGCCTTAAAAAAGAAGGCCGCGCTCAACTTGAAATCCGGGTTCAATCCTCCTCTCGTCTATCATGCTATGGGCGAGGACTCCATCGCCTGTAGCGAGGACGCCCGGGACTGGTTGGCGGAGCATGGAGAGAGCCCCGTCCGCCTCCTCCACACCAACTGCGTCCTCTCCTTCGACGTGGAGAAGCCCTACCGGATCATTCAGAACTTCTACGGCAAGGCGGCTATCGAGCCCCAGAAGGAGCTCTGCTGCCCGGTCAAATACGATGAGAGCGAAGTGGGGCATATCCCGCAGGAAGTGATCGACCGCTTCTACGGCTGCGGCTCGCCCATCTCTCAGGCCGACGTCCGGCCCGGTGAAACGACGCTGGACCTGGGCTCCGGGGCCGGCATCGACTGCTTCATCGCGGCCAAGAAGGTCGGGCCGCAGGGCAAGGTGATCGGCGTGGACATGACGGCCCCCATGCTGCGAGTGGCCAATGAATCGAAGCCGGCCGTGGCCCGAAACCTGGGCTATGACGTGGTGGAGTTTCGCAAGGGATATCTGGAGACGATTCCGACCGATGACAAAAGCGTGGATCTCGTAACATCCAACTGCGTCATCAACCTGTCCCCGGACAAGAGCAAGGTCTTCTCCGAGATTTGGAGAATCCTCAAGGACAACGGCAGGCTGGTTGTGGCCGACATCGTGTCGGACCAGCCTGTTCCGCTGGGTCTACAGGCGCATAAAGATCTGTGGGGCGAATGCATCTCTGGAGCCTTGTCGGAGCAGGAGTTTATATCGGGGCTTGAGCGGGCGGGGTTCTACGGGATTTCCCTCCTCAAGAAAACCTTCTGGAAGGAGGTCGAGGGCCATAAGTTTTACTCGATCACGGTGCGAGGATTTAAGTTCGAGAAAAAGTCCGGCTGTTCCTTCATCGGCCAGCGGGCCATCTATTGGGGGCCCTACAAGGCGGTGATAGACGAGGAAGGGCATCTGTTTCCCCGCGGCGAGGTCATAGAAGTTTGCACCGACACGGCCGCCAAGCTCAAGACCTCGCCCTACGCCGGGCATTTTCAGATCGCGGAGTCCGACGGCTCCCTAGATGCTATGGGGACTTCCTCAGCCGCATCTGTGCCGGGCCTTCCCAGGCCCGGCCTGGCGGCGGTTGCGGGAGGCGGCCAGGAGTCTAGCGACCAGCCGTCCTCCTCTGTCGCTGTGCGGGGCGGACTAAATTCCCCCCTGCCCGCGTGCTGCGCTCCGAGCGCAGGAAGCTCTTGTTGCTGAGGGATAGGTGACGCCGTCCCTAAAATTTCGTTGAATTTGAAGCCACCATGAACCGGGAATACATGCTAAGGATCGGGTTCTTCTTCGGAATCTTCGTCCTCGTCGCTCTATGGGAGGCCGTCGCCGCGCGCCGCAAGCTGGGCGCGCCGAAGGCGGCGCGTTGGATCGGCAATCTCGGAATCGTTTTGCTCAATACGCTCGCGGTCTACTGGCTATTGCCCGTCACCGCGGTCGGGCTGGCCGCGTTAAGCCAAGCGCGGGGCTGGGGAGTTCTTAATAATTTCCCTCTGCCGGACGGACCGGCCCTGATTTTGGGCGTCATCGCGCTGGATATCGCCATCTATCTGCAGCACGTGATGTTTCACGCGGTGCCGATTCTCTGGCGGCTTCATCGCGTGCACCACGTCGATCTGGATTTCGACGTCACCACGGGCCTGCGTTTTCATCCTATCGAGATCGTGCTTTCCATGCTCATCAAGCTGGCGGTCGTGGCGTTTCTCGGGCCATCCCCGCTGGCCGTGCTCATTTTTGAAATTCTCCTCAACGGGACCTCGATGTTCAATCACGGCAACATCAAAATTCCGCAGAGTCTCGACCGGGCGCTTCGGCTTTTCGTGGTTACGCCCGACATGCACCGGGTACACCACTCGATCCTCGTCCGGGAGACCAACAGCAACTTCGGCTTCAACCTTCCCTGGTGGGACCGCCTGTTCGGGACCTATCGCAGCCAGCCTGCCGCGGGACACGAGGGGATGAGCATCGGGATATCCGAGTTCCGGGACGGCCGAAGCTGGAACCTGCCTTGGATGCTGGCGATACCGTTTATTGGCGAGGCGGGAATCTATCCTTTCACCGGCCGGACAGATCCCGGCAGGTCGCCATGAAAATATCGATCATCATTCCTACCCGCAATGAAGAGGAAACCATCGCCTCCGCGATCTCCCGAATCCGTCGAAACTCGGATCGAAATGGGATAGAGATCATTGTGGCTGATGGGCGGAGCTCGGACAGGACCGTCGAGGTCTCCCAGGGCATCGCGGACAAGGTGATTCGGGCCCCCCAGGTGGGGCGTGCTTTGCAGATGCAAGAGGGAGGCCAAGCGGCCTCCGGCGACCTGCTGCTCTTCCTGCATGCGGACACGAGGCTGCCCGTCGATTGGAAGGAGCAATTGACGCAGGCCTGGTCTTTCGGCAAAAGGCCCGTTGCCACGGCGTTTACGCTCGGCTTCGATAACGATGAGCCGTTCTACCGCATGATCGCACGGGCCGCCAATCTTAGGACCGCTCTAACGGGAGTTCCGCATGGCGACCAGGCCATAACCGTCGATAGAGAAGCGTTTCTCAGAGTCGGAGGCTTCCCGCCGGTTCCTCTGATGGAGGAGTACCTGCTGATCGCCAAGCTCAGACCCCTGGGCCGGGTCGTGATTCTACCTGGGAAGGTGGCCACATCGGTGCGCAGGTACGAAAAAAACGGGCGGCTCTTCAATGCGCTGCGCAACACCGTCATCACCGCCCTCTTTTACCTGGGAGTTCCACCGCGCTCGCTCGCGAGGCTCTACAGATGAACAGGATCATGGTCTTTGTCAAAGCTCCTGTTCCGGGCCGCGTCAAGACCAGGCTCTGCCCCCCGCTCTCGCCGACTCAGGCGGCAACGCTTTATATCGCTTTCGTCAAGGATACGCTGGAGGCCGCCCGAGGCGTGGAGAACTCACAGGCGGATATCTTCTATGACCCCTCGGCGGACTTTCCTGATCTGCGGTGGATTGAGTCTGCACCGCTCCTCCCGTTTTTCCCTCAGAAGGGCGATGATCTTGGGATGCGACTGGACCACGCTTTCAATGGGACCTTATCGCGGGGAGCCGGCAAAGCCGTGGCCATCGGCTCCGATACCCCTCACATCGCGCCCACTGCCATCGAACGGGCATTCTCGTTGTTGGAGCGGGCGGACGTGGTCCTGGGACCGGCCGCGGACGGCGGCTATTACCTGATCGGTCTCAAGGAGCCGCACGATTTCCTGTTTCAGGAAATCTCATGGTCCACCGTGAACGTCTTGCGGCAGACCCTGGAGCGCGCAAAACAGCGAGGCCTGAAAGTCGTCATGCTCCCGACGTTATTCGACGTGGATACCATCTCGGATTTGAGAGAGTTGGTAAAGCTCCTAACCGTCAACGACGCCGGGGCATCGCGATTCAGCCGCTTTCCAACGGAGTGTGGAGGCGGCATTTCCTCGCCATATGGCTCGGTCACAAAACTCGTCCCGGACGAACTAATGGGGCAAGGGGTATTCGGCGATGCCGTCAAATGCTAGACGCTACGAGGCTTTCCTTAACCGCGTCTGTGCCGGGCCTTACCAGGCCCGGCCTAGGATTTTTCTGCTGATGGGGGCCATGAGCGGCCTATTGTTCTTTCCCCCCGCGAAAGCCTCAGCGCAGAACATGACGCTCTTGCCCTCAGCGCCGGTTTTGGAACCTGGGGGTTTACCCAAGGGTTGGGAGCCTCTCACTTTCAGGAAGATCAAACGGCACACCGTTTATGAATGGTCGGGCCAGGACCGTGCTGTCCATGCCGTGAGCTCGGCTTCAGCCTCCGGCCTTATTTACCGCCTCGACCGGGACGTGGCGACGGCTCCGGTCCTGCGCTGGCGCTGGCGCGTTTCCCACACGATAGCCAAGGGAAACGAGAAGTCCAAGGCAGGCGACGACTACGCCGCCCGCGTCTATGTGACCTTCAAGTACGATCCAGCCAAAGCCGGAGGCGGGACCAGATTCAAATACGGACTCGTAAAAAAACTTTATGGCGAGTATCCTCCCCATTCGGGGATCAATTACATCTGGGCGAACCGCCTGCCCAAAGGGGAGTCGACGCCGAACGCCTACACGGACAGGCTCAAGATGGTGGCCGTGCGTTCTGGAGATGCTGAGGCGGGGCGGTGGGTCGCCGAGGAACGCAATATCCTCGAGGACTACCGCAAGCTTTACAACGAGGAACCTCCGCCGCTTGCGGGCATCGCCATCATGACGGACACGGATAACACGGGCTCGCAGGCGGAGGCCTGGTACGCCGATATCGAGCTTCGGGCAACGCCATGACTTTCGATCTCAGCGCATATTTACGGGAAATCCTTGCTTGGATCGGCGGTCTAGGGAACCTGGCCCCGATCCTTTTCATCATCACCTATGTTGTGGCCTGCGTGCTGTTCATCCCCGGAGCCTTGCTCACGCTGGGGGCGGGGGCGTTATTCGGCGTTGTCTGGGGGACGATCTACGTCTCCATAGCCTCCGTGACCGGCGCGACCGCCGCTTTCCTGATCGGACGCTATCGGGCGCGCGATTGGGTCGCGCGGCGGATACAAAGCAATCCTAAATTCGCCGCGGTGAGCGCCGCCGTCGGCCGGGAAGGCTGGAAGATCGTGGCATTGACGAGACTGTCCCCGATATTCCCGTTCAACCTTCTCAACTACGCCTTCGGCATCACGGAAGTGAGGCTGCGGGGTTACGTCCTGGCTTCCTGGATCGCGATGCTGCCCGGAACGGTGATGTACGTTTACATCGGCTCGCTGGCGGGCAGCTTGGCGGGACTCGGCGCAGGCGCCCTCTCTCGTACGGCGGCCGAATGGGCTCTCTATGGGGCAGGGCTCGCCGCCACGGTGGCAGTAAGCATCTATGTCACGCGCATTGCGCGCGCCGCTTTGGAGACGAAAACAGACGCCGCCGGTTAAGCGGCGTAACATTCCGAGGCTTGGCCATACTTATGATTGGAGCCAAAGCGGGATGGGGGCATGAAAACAGCCATCGCCCAGGGAGCACCGGATCTCATGGATAAGACCGTCGTCATCGAACCCTTCGACGAGCATAACTGCGCGGTCGTCTCGAACGGCCACCCTCCCGATTGGGTCAATCCCGCGCCGGCCGGACGCTACAACCTGGTCGTCATCGGCGCGGGCACCGCGGGCTTGGTCACCGCCGCCGGAGCCGCGGGCTTGGGCGCGAAGGTAGCCCTGGTGGAAAAGCATCTTATGGGCGGCGACTGCCTGAACGTGGGCTGTGTGCCCGCAAAGGCGCTCATCCGGGCTTCTCGCGCCTTTGCGGACGTGCGCGACGCGGGCGAGTACGGGGTCATCGTCCCGGATGGGGCGCGTGTGGATTTTTCCAAGGTCATGGAACGGATGCGCAGGCTGCGGGCCCAAATCAGCCCCAACGATTCGGTCCATCGCTTCAAGAAGCTGGGCGTGGATGTTTTCCTGGGCGAGGCCAGATTCACTGGGTCCGACACCATCGCTGTGGACGGCAGGACGCTTCGTTTCTCAAAGGCCATCATCGCCTCCGGGGCGCGGGCTGCCGAGTTGCCGATTCCGGGGCTTAAGGAAGCCGGCTACCTGACCAACGAGACGATATTTTCCCTTACCGAGCTGCCGAAACGCCTGGCCGTATTCGGAGCCGGCCCCATCGGCTGCGAGCTGGCCCAGGCCTTCCGGCGATTTGGTTCCCAAGTTCATCTCATCGAGGCTCTCGGCCAGATCCTCATACGCGAGGACCGCGACGCCGCCGTTGTCATCGAGAAGACGTTCGCGCGAGAGGGGATCGAGTTTTCCTGCAACCACAACGTCATTCGGGTTGAGAAACGCGGCGCAGAGAAGGTGGTTTTCACCGAATGCGATTGCCACAAGGGCGGGCTGGTCGTGGACGCGATCCTGGTCGGCGTCGGGCGAGCCCCCAATGTCGAGGGCTTGAACCTCGATGCGGCCGGAGTGGAGTACGACAAGAAAGCCGGGGTCAAGGTCGACGACCGCCTGCGGACCGCAAACCCCAGGATCTACGCAGCCGGAGACATTTGCTCGCCCTACAAGTTCACTCATACAGCCGAAGCCGCCGCGCGCATCGTCATCCAGAACGCCATGTTCATGGGGCGCAAGAAGGCGAGCACGTTGACGATCCCTTGGTGCACTTACACCGATCCGGAGATTGCCCACGTGGGGCTCTACGAGAAGGACGCCAAAGAGAAAGGCATAGCGGTTGACACCTTTGTCCAGGAGTTCAAGGACCTCGACCGCGCGATCCTGGATGGGGAAAGCCGAGGCCTCATCAAGGTCCACGTGGAGAAAGGGACGGACAATATCCTGGGAGCGACCATCGTGGCTCGCCACGCCGGCGAGATGATCAGCGAACTGACGTTGGCTATGACGGCGAAGGTGGGCCTGGGCAAGATCGCCGGCACGATCCACCCATATCCGACGCAGGCGGAGTGCGTCAAGAGAGTCGCGGATGCCTACAATCGCACGCGCCTGACGCCTCTCGTAAAGTCCATGCTCGGGAGGTGGTTGCGATGGAGCCGGTAAGCTGCCGCGTTCCCTCCGGCGGCGGAGCCGAGAACATTGTCGAGCGTATTTTTGCCCTTCGGACCATCGCTGTCGTGGGCTGCTCCCCGAAACCCGAGCGGCCCAGCCACTACGTCGCCGCCTATCTGAAAGAGCAGGGCTACCGCATTATCCCCGTCAATCCAGGGCAGAAGGAGATTCTAGGCGAGGAATGCTTCCCAAGTCTCTCCGCGATCCATGAGCCGGTCGACGTGGTGGATGTGTTTCGCCGCAGCGAACAGGTTCTTCCCATTATCCAGGAGGCCATCGCCGTCAAGGCCAAGGCGCTGTGGCTGCAGGACGAAATCACGCATCCGGAGGGAGAAGCTCTGGCGCGTGAAGCGGGGCTTATGGTCGTCTCGAACGACTGCATGCTGCGGCGGCATTACCAGCATCAGCGGAAAGGAGAAAATTATGGAAAATAGCGCGTTGGCCTGTAGCCGTTGCAACTATCAGGCGGAGGCAAAGCCGGAAGGCTGGCGGAAATGCGGCAAGTGCGGGATGCTTTGGTGCCCCAAGTGCTCCCCCGCGTCAGACCGCTGCGCCAACTGCATCGGGGGAACCCTGGTCTCAATCCCCTGAGAGACCAGAACAAAAAGGAGGATAGAATGGCGGAACCGAAAATTGCGCAAAGAAAGCCTTTCGGCGTGGACGAACAAGCCGGAGAAAAGTGGTGGTGCGCCTGCGGAGAGTCGCAGAAGCAGCCGTACTGCGACGGCTCCCACAAGAAGCTCAATACCGGAATCGAGCCCATCCGCGTGGAGATCAAGGAGGCGAAGAAGATCGCCTGGTGCGGCTGCAAGCATTCGGGCAACAAGTCCTATTGCGACGGCAGCCACAGCCGGTTGCCCCAATGAAGAAGATATTACTGCCGATTCTGGTTTTGACGGGCGTCCTCGCCCTTGGGTGCGGAAAGCCGACGACTCCCGGCCACTCGTCGAAATTCCTCATCATCCTCCAGGCGGACACGGACAGGCACGAGGGGCTGGCCAGGGCGTTGCATGCGCTTCTCTATGCCAAGGAGTTAGAGGAAGGAGGCTATCCCGTCACGCTCGTTTTTGACGGAGCCGGAACAGGCTGGGCGCAAGCCCTGCGGGACCCCAAACACAAACTGCATGCCAAGTACGAGGACCTCAAGAAGCTTGGCGTGGTCGAGGAGATATGCGACTTCTGCGCCGGCGCGTTCAAGGTCAAGGATGGATTGAAGCGGATGTCCGACGTTACCTTGGTCGGCGAATTCGAAGGTCATCCGAGCCTCAAGAAGTGGGTGGATCAGGGATACCAGATCATCGTGCTTTAGGAGCCAGCGGTGCCCAATCTTCTGCGGAATCTCTTTTGGAAAGCCGCCATTCATGCGGGGTGGCTGCTGCCTTCTTCCAGAGGAGTGGGAATAGAGATCGGCCAACGTGTTCCCGATTTCACCTTGTCCGATCTTTCCGGGCAATCGCTTACGTTGTCGAAAACGTTCCCAAAAAAGGCGGCGGTGCTGTGGCTGACCAACCTATGCGAAGGCTGCGAGGAAAAGATCAGCCTGCTACAGGGCATCCACGAGACCCGTGGCGACCGTGTCGGGATCTTCGCCGTTTCCACCCTGGGAGAAGACCGGGCCACTCCGAAGAGAATCCTGCAAACGCACCGGATGACGTTTCCTTTGCTCATGGACCCGGAGGATTGGGTGGGGAAAGAGTTGAAACTGGAGCATCCGGCGGGCGCATGCCCCATATACAACCTGTTGATCATCGATCGGACCGGCCGCGTGAAGTTTCGCCACCACCTCTCGGCCATTGGGGACGAGAAATTCCTGAATGAACTGAGCGGAGTTGTGCACGGCTGGTCATCCCGTTAACAAGGCCGGCAAAAGCGGTTCAAAAGCGAGGGTGCGCCTTGCGGCAGGTCTCCCGCATCAGGTTGCTCGAGACATGGGTGTATCTCTGCGTGACGAGCAGGCTGGAATGGCCGAGAATTTCCTGGACTACGCGGGTGTCCGCCTCGCCCTCGAGCAATGCCGTCGCGCAACCATGCCGGAGTTGATGCGGCGTTAGGGAACCCGAGAGCCCCACCCGGCGCGCCGCGCCCGCAAGCAGCTCAGGTGTGCCGAGACGTCGGCCTGGGTGACGGCGGTAGGGTCCACTCCGCGATCCCGCAAGAATCCCAGGTAGCCGCGCAAGTGGTGGGCATAGGTGGCGACCGTCTGAGCTGCGAGCCCGCGCTCTGAGCGTAGGAACTCACGGCATTCGTCCAGGCGGGCATCGGCAAGTCAAGGCAAGGCTACGGTAGCCGAGTGCGAAAAAGCCCTCAAAGAGCCCCGGAGGACCCTGCAGCGCGACTTAAAGCTGCTGGTCGAGAAGGGATTTGCCCGGGAAGTGAGCA
>Ga0155452_1012_pt2 | contig 11640 bp, 11 predicted proteins | sample RifCSPhighO2_02_FD_111900 | JGI IMG/M metagenome (GOLD analysis project Ga0155452, IMG submission 111900) | Elusimicrobia bacterium RIFCSPHIGHO2_02_FULL_57_9
AAAGAGTTGGGGTTCCGGCGAGGGTCTTGGCGATTCTATTGGCGGCGGGTGCTCTGAAGGTCAATGCAGCGGCTATAAAATGCCCTGATGTGGAGCAGATTACCAATGCCGATCAGGTAGAAAGGTGTTTGAATACCACAGATCAATTGGAGAGATGGAAAAGCAATTGGAGGATCAACACAGATGATGCCTTTTTTTACAGCAAGTTGGCTAATGCCTGGTTGATGACGTAGATTTGTGAAGGCCATCCAGAATAAACATGCCCATTCATCCCGAGGCTTTCTTCAACTGGGATACCTCGTGAATCATGAGGCTGAGTAAGAGAATGGCCGCGGCATAAACCAACTGGTTTCCCCAGGGAACAGGCGCCCGCACCCAGCGCACGCCGTTGATAGCCAAAAGCTCGGCTGCCGCGCCCACCGCCGCGAAAACGGTTTCTTTTTTATTGCCGTAGATGGCCGTGGCCAGGGGCGTAAGCAACAAGAGAAGCCATACAGGCTCCCAATGCCAGCCCAGTATATAGACCAAAATGCAATTGGTTCCGAAATTCACGGCCATGCGCATCTGAATCAGCAACGAGTTGAGTCCCCCTCGTTTGACACGCTCCACCACCAACAGGTTTAAAAGAGTGCTCAAGACCAGAAGGCCGATCGTGACATAGCGCAGCCTCGCTTCGAGTGGCGAGAGGATTACGCCCATGCCCACCAGCAAGACGGCCAAGGGCGTAGCATGCTTATGGACCGACAGGATCAACTCAATGTTGTGCAATTTCTTATTTGTGTTTGTCATTGTGATATTAATAGACTAAGATTTGACCGACAAGTCAAAGCTATGACTCCAAAAAATAGGCTCCGCGGGTTCTCGCTGCTTGAGCTTATGATCGTCATTGCGATCCTATCCACTTTGGCCGCCATCGTCGTTCCCAAATTTGGGGACTTGTTGCGCAAATCAAAAGAGGGAGGCACATTAGCAAACCTGGGCTCTTTGCGTAGCGCCCTGAATATTTATAATGCGGACACGGAAGGTATATACCCAAGCTCGTTACTTGGACTGACGCAAAACGCCAGGTATCTTAGCACGACACCTAAGATCGCGGTTCCATACTACCACGGCGCCACTAATGCCGAGGCTGGCTCCGTGACGGACGCGGGCGGCTGGACTTATCTGGCGGCAACGGGCGCGGTCATGGTGAACTGCACGCACACCGATACCAAGGGCAAAGTCTGGACCGCCTACTGAAGCCGCCCGCTATCCGCGCCGCCAGCTTCGCATACTTTACTCGCCGAAAGCCTCAAATTATCAGTATTACGTGCCAACGCTCTTCGATAGGACCAGCGAAACCCTATTTTATGAACGGCTGTCGGCGACATTGGCCCTCAAGGATGAATGGGGTTCGGCCAGCGGGACGGTGGAAGCCGCGCATTATTTCCATGACTTCAACAAAAACCATGTCTACTCCTATGGCGACGCCAACATCCGGCTTTTCAAGGGCTTCTCGCTGAGGCTCTATGCTCAAGCACAACTGATTGGCGACCAGCTCTATCTCGCCAAGGCCGGGGCCAGCGAGCAAGAGATTTTGTTGCAACGCACACAGCTGGCCACTCAATTCAGCTACTACGGCTCGGCGGGGCTGTCCTACACCTTCGGGTCGATCTACAACAACGTCGTCAATCCACGGTTCGGCCAATAAGTCCGCGCTTAAGCCGGTTCGGCCAGCAAGTCTTTCACGGCGCGCTCTACGTCCGCTTTTTGGGGGACGCTGGCGAATTCAAGAATCGCGGAAAGGCCGATGCCGGGGGTGGCTTTGCCGGCGAGAAGCCGGGGCCGCACTTTCAGTTCGTAAAACAGTTCGTCGATGGTTCGGCGCAAAAGATGCTCCCCAAAATTGGTGATTTCAGTTTCCTCATTTAAAAATAGCACGCGGCCGGTTTTACGGATGGACTGCTTGATGGCGTCCCAATCATAAGGAATCAGCGAGCGGATATCCACCACCTCGACGCCGCCCTCGTTTTTTTGGGCGATCTCCCGCGCTACTTCCAGCGCGATCGGCGCCATCCGCCCGTGAGTCACCACCGTGGCGTCCTTGCCGGTCTTGCTGATTTTGGCCTTGCCGATGGGCACGAGGTATTCCTTGACGTTGGGCCAGCGCGGCTTCCATTTGGAGCGGTCGCCGATAGGCGCGTCGATCATGCTTTTTAGCTCTTTCTCATCGGGGGGTTCGCCGGGGATGAGCTCCTCGTTGCGGCTGCGCAGCAAAGCCTTGGGCTTAAGATAAAGTACCGGGTTATCGTCCTTGATCGCCGCGAGCATAAGGCCGTAGGCGTCGATGGGAGTGGAGGGGCAGACCACCTTCATGCCGTGGAGCTTGGTTGCCACCGAGTCAAAAGAGTGCGAGTGATAGAGCGAGCCGTGGATGCCGGAGCCGGTCGGGGTCATGATCACCAGAGGCGCGGGAAATTGGCCGCCCGACATCCAGAGGCTGTTGGCGGCAAGCTTGAGAATATCGATGGCGTTGAAAATGTAGTCTACGAACTGCACCTCGGCTACGGGACGCAAGCCAGCCCAGGCCAGGCCCAAGGCCGCGCCCATGATGCCGCGCTCATCCAAGGGGGAATTCCAGGCGTTTTTAAGGCCTTGGGTCGCGGTGAAAACCCCGCCCAAAGGCGGGCCGACATCCTCTCCGAAAATTTCGCGCACGCCCAGATTTTCCTCGCCGTAATGCAGGGCCAAGCGGATGGCCTGGGCCATGTTCGCCATCAGGATCCTCCCTTGGTCGGATAAGAGGGCGGCAAGGGTCCGGCGAAAACGTTTTCCCAGATGGATTCAGGCGTTGGAAACGGCTCGGTTTTCACCTGCTGATGCGCTTTGTCGATTTCCTCGAGGTTTTCCTGCCAGATTTTCTCGATTTCTTCCTGCGCAATCATCCCGCGCTCGCTCATTTTGGCCTCAAATTCGGCGATGCAGTCGGCTTGCGCAATGCGGTTGGCGCCGGAGGATGAGGAGTGCCCGTAAAGACGGCTGGTGCGGGCCTCGAGCAAATAAGGCTTGCGCTCCTTGCGGCAATAGGCCAGGGCTTCCTTAATCGCCAGGTAGGATTGCGCGACGTCGTTGCCGTTGACTGTCCTGGCCGGCATGTCGAAAACTTTTCCCCAGTCGGAAATATTCCTTTCGCCGTGCTGGCCCTGCGCCGCCGTGGAAATGGCATAGTCGTTATTGATCACGATAATTAGAATCGGCAAAGTCAGCGCCGGGCGGTTGGACCATACCAGGCAGGAGTGGAAATCACCCTCGGCCGTGCCGCCGTCGCCGCCATTGACTATGGTGATGGCGTCGGTCTCAACGCGCCTTTGGGCGATGGCGGTGCCGATGGCGGTTGAATACTGCGTTTCGATAGTGGGGGAAACCGGGACGATATTCCACTTGGGCAGGGCGTAATGGTTGACGAAATTGCGGCCCTTGGAGTATGGATCGCCGGCCACGCAGCGCATTTGCCGGATGGTGTCTATGACCGGGCCGCCCAGGCCCAACACGATGGCGCTGGAGCGGTAATGCAGATGGAGATAATCGAATTCGGGGCCTTGGCCTTTCTTAACCTGCAGCCCCAAGGAGACGTTGAAGGCTTCCTCGCCGGGGCCGCCGATCCAGAAATAGCCGTCGCCGCTTTTGCTCATCTTGATCAAGCGCTCTTCCAAGACGCGCGCTTTTACCATGATTCGGTGAATATTGCGCAGCAAATCCTTGCCCAGCTTGCGGTAGGGGTCCGCGGCCGCTGCGCTCGTTTGATCCGCCATAAGATTAAAATAGCAAATAGATTCGGGTCATCTCAAAAAATGACGTTTACAATCCCAGCTGCCTGCGCAGTCAAACCTTGAACGGCCCAGGTAGAAGTTATACTGTTTAGCTCGCATGGCAGATAACTCCAAGGGCCGCTTGCTGGTGGTCGACGACGAGCAGGGCATCGTGATCGTAGTTTCCCGCTGCTTTGCAGGACACGGTTACGAGGTTTGCGGCGCGGGCAGCGCCGAGGAGGCCATCGCTTTGGTGAAAGAAAGGCCTTTTGATCTTATACTCCTCGACAGCGTCCTACCCGGCATGAGCGGCATGCAGGCCATTGAGCATCTTAGGCGCTACTCAAAGGCCGCCATCGTGATGATGACGGGCCATTTTGACGAGCAGCTTAAATCCGACGCTGTTCTTGTCGGCGCCGCTGATTGCCTGTCGAAACCCTTTGATATGGCGCAGCTGGTGGAGCTGGTCGACAAACTCCTCAAGCCAAGTTGATTGCGCCCATTTTAGTTAGTTAAAATAAGCTTCTCGCCCAGTTGGCGCAGCGGTAGCGCGTTCCCTTGACATGGGAAAGGTCATAGGTTCAAATCCTATACTGGGCACCACTTTTGCTGAATAGGATTTGAGCCGGTATTAAGAGAGAAGGTGACCTCGGTTGTTAGGCCGATAGGCATAAGGTCACCGCAAATCCTATACTGGGCACCACTTTTGCTCACTTATGCCCAATCTCGAACGCGTTTTGGTGGCCGATGACGAAGAGGAAGACCGCAAATTCTTGAGCGGTCTCCTTGAAAAGGACGGCTTTGACGTCAAGCAAGCCGGCTCCGGCTCGCAAACCCTTGAACTGCTCAAAAAACACAAATTCGATCTGATCATAACCGACATGGTCATGCCTGGGGCCAGCGGCTTTGAGGTGATTCAAACCGCCCAGAAGCTCAACCCCGAGGCCATTTGCATCGCCATGACCGGACATGGGTCCCTGGATTCCGCGGTGGATGCGCTGCGGATGGGGGCTTATGGCTATCTGCTGAAGCCCTGCGACGAGGCGACTTTCCGCAACTGCATCAAGCGCGGTCTGGAAAAGCAGAGGCTGACCAAGGAGCTGCTGCTGCGCAACAAGGAACTCGAGACTTTGAATAAAGAGCTGGACTCGCGGGTGCAAAAGGCGACCCAGGAGCTTATGATTTTAAATCAGCGCATGCTCACGGAAATGGCCAGCCTTAAGGAAGTCGACGAGCTGAAAACTTCCTTTTTAAACAACGTTTCCCACGATTTGAGAAATCCCATCACCTCCATCACAGGCTATCTCAGCTATTTTTTGGACGAGCCTATGTTCGAGATGAGCGCTGAGGCCAAGAAATGCCTATCCAGCATCCGCCAGGCGGCCTTGCATATGGAATACCTGATCACCCAGATTCTCGAGGCGGCGAGATTGACTTCGGGCACGATGCGTTTGAATAAGACCGCGGTGGGGGTGGATGATCTGATGAAGGAGGCCGTCGGGTTGCTCCAAACCCAGGCCAAGACGGGCGGGATTGGTTTGGAGGTCCAATTAACAGGGTCCCTACCCGTCCTGCGCGCCGACCGGGGCAGATTACTGCAGGTGCTAAGCAATCTGTTGGGCAATGCCTGCAAATTCACGCCCTCCGGAGGGAAAATCATCCTAAGCGCGGAGCAACGGGAATCGAGCATTCATTTTTGCGTGGCGGATACCGGCCCCGGCATCGCGCCGGAGCATCAGCCCCGCATCTTCGAAAAATTTTATCAAGTGGACGGTTCTCTTGCCCGCCCTTTTAAAGGCCTGGGGCTGGGCCTGCGCATCGCCAAGGATATCGTTGAGCTTCATGGAGGGAAAATCTGGGTGGAAAGCCGGCCCGGCCGGGGCAGTCGATTCCATTTCCAAATACCGCTGTCGTCCAATCACAGTTAAGGGAAGTTTGCGAGCTTAAAACCGCGTTTTTAAACAATGTTTCGCACGCTTGACATTGTAACACTCAGAGGGTAGACTAAATGAGCTATGAGCGCGACCGTCGGCGCAGCGAAAGTGGAGGCTAGCGCGCGGGAAAGTTTGGATGCGTTAAGACATTCCTGCGCGCATGTGATGGCTCAGGCCGTGACTGAGCTTTTTCCAGGCACGAAAATCACCATCGGCCCCGCCATCGAGAACGGCTTTTATTATGATTTCGACAGCCCCCATCACTTTACGCTGGAGGATTTGCCGAAAATCGAAAAGCGTATGCGTCAAATTGCGGAAGGAAACCATCCTTTCTTCGGCCGTGAAATTTCCCATGAGGAAGCGCGCCGGTATTGGCAGAAAAGGGAGGAGCCTTTCAAAATCGAAATATTAGACGGCCTCAAAGGCCAGAAAATCACCCATTACACGCATGACGTCTTCACCGATCTTTGCCGCGGCGGCCATTGCGACAACACCAAGGCCATACGGCATTTCAAGCTCTTAAGCGTCGCCGGCGCCTACTGGCGCGGGGACGAGAAAAATAAGATGCTTCAGCGCATCTACGGCACCGCCTGGCCTAGCAAGCAGGAGTTGGACGCCCATCTGGCCCGCCTCGAGGAGGCCAAAAAACGGGATCATCGAAAACTAGGCGCCGAGCTGGAACTGTTTACGGTTTCGGAGAATATCGGTCCGGGGCTTGCGCTATGGCTGCCGAAGGGGGCTCTGATACGCTCTATCCTGGAACGTTATATCGTGGATATGGAACGGGCACTGGGTTATCAGCATATCAACACGCCTCAACTGGCGCGCACCAAACTTTACAAGCAGTCCGGCCATTGGGAACATTTTAAGGACAATATGTACCCGCCGATCCGTTTCGAGGATAAGGAAGAGCTGGTGCTAAGGCCCATGAATTGTCCCCACCATATAACGGTTTATCAGCATAAGCTTCATAGCTACCGGGAACTGCCTTATCGCCTCGCCGAGTTGGGAACCATGTATCGCTACGAGAGATCGGGCGTTTTGTCTGGCCTGTCCCGGGTCCGGGCGATGACGCTCAATGACGCTCACATCTTTTGCCTTCCCGAACAGATCCAGTCTGAAACCGTCGGCGTCTTGAAGCTGATCGCGCAGGTTTATAGCGATTTTGGGTTCAAGGATTACTGGTATCGTCTTTCCCTGCGCGATCCAAAAGACAAAGTCAAATATGTGGATAATGACGGCATGTGGGACAATGCGCAGCGCTGCCTGCGCCAGGCTTTGGACGAAGCGGGGGCTAAATATGAGGAAGCGCTAGGCGAGGCGGCTTATTATGGTCCTAAGATCGACGTTCAGCTTAACGATGTCCTGGGGCATGGCGAAACGCTTTCAACCGTCCAGCTCGATTTTTATCTCCCCGAGCGTTTCGGCCTTGAATACGTGGATAAAGATGGACACCGCAAACGTCCTGTCATGATTCATCGCGGCGTGCTCAGCACCATGGAGCGCATGATGGCTTTCCTGATTGAGCATTACGCCGGTAATTTCCCGCTGTGGCTTTCTGCGGTGCAGGTCAAGATATTGCCCCTCACCGATGAGCAAATTCCGGCGGCTGAGGCTTTGCACAAAAGGTTCTCCGCAGCCGGGCTGCGCCCGGCCATGGACTTGCGCCCCGAGAAATTAGGGGCCAAGGTGCGCGACGCGCAGCTGGAAAAAATTCCTTATATGGTCGTGCTGGGGCCTCGGGATGTGGCCGCCGGCACTCTGTCCGTAAGGCTGCGCGACGGCCGGCAATTTTCCGGCGTCGCGGAGTCTGATTTCATATCCAAATTAACGCAAGAATGCGCCGAGAAGGCGACCACGGCGCGCTGGGAGCAGGTATGAGACATTGCACCCGTGTGTTGGCGTGTTTCGCGCTTCTTTCACCCCTCGGCGCTTCCGCGGCTAGGTGGGGCAGCACCCCCGGCCAGACCCAGGCCGAGGAGGATGCTTTTAACGCCGCTTCCCAAATGTTTAGGGACACCGGCCGCGACAAGACCGCCATTATCTCGGCCTTCGAAAATTATTTGAATCAATTCCCCAAGAGCGCCCGCGCCGCAGACGCCGAATTCATAGTCGGCGAGGCGTATATGCGCCACGCGCTCAATATATTGAAAGACGAATCCACCTCCAAGAAAAGCTCGAGCGCCAGGCTGCTGGCCCCGCGCAATCCGGTCGCGGTCAAGGCCCTGGAGGGCGCGCGCAAGGCTTTTCAGAGCGTGGCCGGCGACAAAAAAAGCGGCATGGGGGCTTCCGCCCAATACCGCCTGGGAGAGGTGTCTTATAACGAGAAGGATTGGGCCCTGGCCATAGATGAATTCAAGCTGGTCGAGAGAAAATACCCCAAATCCTACATTATGGGCGAAAGCCTGATGGGCATTATTTTCGCGGATCTGGCCTTGGAGCAGTTCAGCCAGGCCGAGGCCAATCTTTTCCTGCTTGGGGAAACCTTCCCCACCTACCTTAAGGAGCCGGCGCTCCTTTACGCCCAAGGCATAGTCTCCCTGCACAAAGGGGATTACGCCAACGCGGAAAAGACTCTCAAGCAGGTGAAAACCGCCGAGGCCCAATACTATCTGGGCAAGACTTATTTGCTTTCCAAGAGAGCCTATTTGGCGGCTGCGGCTTTCGAAAATCTCTTGCGCGATTATCCCGACAGCGAGCTGAAGGAAGAGGCGCAATTTTTCATCGGCGACTCGTTTTTCCTGGCCGAGGACTATGACGGGGCCATTTCCAAATATCAGCGCTTCATCGCCCTCTATCCCGACAACGCCCTGCGCGTCTCGGCGATGTTTCGCATCGGCTCCTCCTTTTTCCAGAAAAAGGATTACGTGGAGGCCCGCGCCAATTTTCAGGCGGTGCTCGACCGTTATCCGCGCGATTTCTTCGCGCCATTGGCCCAATACTCGATCGCCGAATCGCATCTGGTCGCGGGCCAGATGCGAGAGGCTCTTTTCGCTTACACCAAGGTCATCACGCAATACCCGGAAACGGTCAAGGTTTCACCCCTGGCGCACTTTAAGCTGGCCTGGACCCAGCTGCAGGTGGGCGACTACACCCAGTCCCTCAATACCTGCCAGAATTTCCTCAATCTTTATCCGACCCACGCCCTGGCCAAGAACGTTTACCTGATCCTGGGCAATGATTTGATCGCTTTAAAGAGGCATCCCGAGGCCGTGAGCGCTTTCCAGCGCATCATCGACTTGGCGCCATCGTCTGATATTGCCGAGCAGGCGTTGTTTTCAATCCTGCAGGACCAGTACTATCAGAAGAATTACAACTCGATCCTTACTTCCTACCAGTATATTTTCCGCCATCTGCCGCCCTCAAAATCCAAGTGGCGCAGCCTGAGCTATCTCTACGCGGCCGAGGCTTATTTGTCCCTGCATCAGGTTGACGAAGCCAAGGTCATTTACGAGATGATTCTTAAGGTTTATCCCGAGGATCCGGCCGCGCTTTACGCCCAGGACGGGCTGGCCTGGGCCTATACTTACAGGGGAGAGGATGGAAGGGCCCTGGAGGAACGCGAGAAGCTTAAAGATATGCTCTTGGCGATGTCTTCGACCTTCAGCTTCACGGGCTCAAACGACCTCGGCATCGCCGACAGTATGTTCAACCAGAAAAATTACGAGGACGCCTACCAGCTGTACGACAAATACGCCCGAGAAAACCCTCAGGCCGAGAGGGCGTCCTTGGCCCTTTACCGCTCGGGCTTAAGCCTCTATCATTTGCGCTACTACACCCAGGCCGTGGAAACCTGGCGCAAATTGCAAACCAATTTCCCGCAGGCCAAGGAAACGCCGTTGGCCGCCGTCCAAATCGCCGACACTTTATTCAGGGCCCAGAAATACGGCGAGTCCATGGCGGCTTACCGCGCCGTTATCGACAATTACCGCAATAGCGACCAGCTGCCCCTGGCTTATATGCGCATCGCCCAGGCCGCCTTTAACAGCAAGGACGATACGACGGCCCTCAAAGAGCTCCAGGAACTGGTCTCCCGCTTCCCCAAAGCGCCGGAGGTAAGCGACGCCATGGATTTGCTCGAGGCGATATTCGACCGTTCCAAGAGCATTGATTACAAGGAAACGCTGAGGGCCATGATTGCGGCCAACCAGAACAGCCCGATTGCGGGGGAGGCCCAGTTCCGCCTGGCGCGCCGGGCTTTCGAGAAAAAAGATTACGCGACGGCGGCCGCGGAGTTTCAGAAATTCAGCGTGGAGTACACCAATCATCCGCAGCTGGGCAAGGCCCAGTTCTATCTGGGCGAGAGCTATTTCAACGCCGCCAACTACATTCAGGCCGTGCCCGCCTTCGAACGCTTGACCGATAACTTTGAAAGAAACGACGACACCAGCGTGGCCATTTTCCATTTAGCCAGTTCCTATTACAGCCTGAAAAAGTATAACGAGGCCGTGCGCTATTATTCGCGTCTTCTGGAAGAATATCCGAACACGGAGTACACCAAGCCTACCCAGTTTAACCTGGCCTTGGCCTATAAGGCCCTGGGCAAGCTGGACATGGCTCAATACGCCTATCAGAAATACGCCGCGGCCGCCGGCTCCGAAGACCCGACCAGCCAATCGGCCCAATGGGAGATTTTCACCATTCAAAAGGACCGCAAGGATTTTGACGGCGCCTTGGCGACCCTGGAGCGCATACGCAGCGCGGCCAAACCTAACAGCGACGTGCCGTTGGAAGCCGCTTACCGCAGCGGTGAGATTTATGCCTCGATGAATCAACCCGACGAAGCCCTCAATTCGTGGGAGAAGCTGCGCGCCATGAAGCCGGCCAGCAACCCCTTCCGCCTGCAGGGCTTGATCAAGCTGGGCGAGCTATACGAAAAAACCTCGGATTTGCAGAACGCGGCGGCGGTTTACGAGGATTTAGCGCGCAACGCCAATAAAGAAGTCTCCCGTTCGGCCGCCCAGCGCGCGGCGGCATTGCGCAAGTCGGCGATTCCCCGCTCCGGTCCCAAGGCCGCGCAGCAGTCTAAACCGACGAAATTGCCGGGCATGAACTAAGGAGATCCGCGATATGGGAAATGAAATAGATTACCTTGTGATGTTTCGCGACAGCTTTACCTTGGTGATTCTGCTTTTCTGCTCGGTTATTTCCATCACTTTCATGATCGAGCGCTGGCTGTACTTTCGCCGCGCGCAATGCAATGGGGACGAGATCCTGGCGCATATCCACAAATTGATGGAGGGGGGAAAGAGCGATCAGGCCGTGGCCTACACCCAAAAGCATCCCTCCGCGGTTTCTCAAGTCATTCATTACGGGCTGCTGCATGTGGGGCGTTCGCGTCGGGAGCTTGAGGAATTGCTGCAGACCAAACGCATGGAGGAAAAGCTGAAGCTGGAGAGATTTCTGGGCGTGCTGGGAACCTTGGGAAACATTGCTCCCTTCATCGGCCTGTTCGGGACCGTGATAGGCATCATCAAGGCCTTCCGCGATCTGGCGATGGCGGGAGGCGGCGGACCCAGCGTGGTGGCTAAAGGCATCGCCGAAGCCCTGGTGGCTACCGCCGCCGGCCTCGTGGTGGCTATTCCCGCGGTCATCATCTATAACTATTTCACGCGCCGGGTAAAGACCATGGGCGTTCAAATGGAGGTGGCCTCGGCGCGCTTGCTGGTGATGCTGGGAGTTAAATAAGCATGGACGGCGGCAAAGCGGACGAAGAAGCGATCACGGCGATCAACATCACCCCCTTAGTCGACATCTGCCTGGTTTTGGTCATAATTTTCATGGCGGTCGCGCCCTTCGCCATGACCATCGGCATCAAGGTGCTCGAATCCCGGGCCAAGGCCGCGGAGGGCAAGGCCTCCGCGGATGAGAACGTGCAGCTTAAGTTGAACAGCGCCGGGGTCATCACGGTCAACGGG
>Ga0155452_1011_pt2 | contig 11604 bp, 6 predicted proteins | sample RifCSPhighO2_02_FD_111900 | JGI IMG/M metagenome (GOLD analysis project Ga0155452, IMG submission 111900) | Elusimicrobia bacterium RIFCSPHIGHO2_02_FULL_57_9
TTATTGGTGACCTCGGTTGAGCCGGCCAGGGCGAAGGGCGCCTGGCTGACCCAGGCTTGGCCATCCGAGAAATCCTGGGGATTAAGGACGGTAAAGTCATAGCTTGCCTGGCCCTGGCGCGCATAGACCCTGACATCCAGAGGTTTTTTCACCATTTCAAAGTCAATGCCGCTTCTCACGCCGGCAATGGTCCTTGTGGAGGCGCTGGCGACGTAATAGCCGGAGGCTCTAACGGATATTTTGTATACGTCGCCCACGGTCAGACCCTCCAGGGTGTAATAACCCGAGGTGCTGGTTTCCGCGTCATAAAGAGGAAGTTCAGCCGAGGGGTCGTTGACGTTCAAGGTATCATTGTAAGCGAAGACCTTGGCCCCGCCCAGGGCGGCGCGCGAGGCCTTGGCCACCACCGTTCCCTTGATGCTGGCGCCCGCGGCCGTCAGGCTGATGTCCTTGGTGAAGGTGGAATTGCCGCTGATATCCAGCTTGGCGACGGCCAAACCGTAGTCGGTTGCCACCACGCTGATTTTGAACGTCCCTTCGGGAAGACCCTCGAATTTATAACTCCCGTTGGAACCGGTGGTAAAGACCTTGGGCTGACCGTTGTTATAGCCCTCCGCTCGAATGGAAACCTGGGCATTGGCTATCACCACGTTGTTGGTGGTCATGACCACGCCCTTCAAGGTCGCGCCTGAACCCACGTCGAGGTCCAGGTTGATATTCAATGTCGTGGTAGAACCCGCCGCGCCCAAGGTGACCTTATTGTCGTAGGGAGGGTAATTGGGGGTGGTCAGAATCGCCTTGTAGGCCTTTCCTGCGTTCAATCCCCTGATCTCATAGCCCCAGCCGCCGGGACAAGAGTCGAATATGGACTTAAACAAAGTCCAATTGCCATCGGCGATGGACTGCTCGAGTTGTATATCGGTGGGACTGCCGTGAGCAAAACAGGTGGGATTGGGAACCACCAATCCGGCCGCCCGAAACGTGCCGGAAGAATCATAAAGGGTGACCGTGGGAATATACTTCATGAAGTTATTGAAGTCTCCGCCCAAGGCCGAGAAATCCACCTGGCGGATAATATTAGAGCCAACCACGGCGCCCTTGAGGGTCGCCTGGCCCAAAGCCCCGGTCACCGCGGAAAGGTCGGGAGGAGTCAGATTAATGTTCATGACATTGACCGTGGAAAAGTTCGACAGCCAGAAATAAGGCGTGGGATCGACCAAGGACTTGTTCATTTGCACGCCCTTGGTGGAGTTGAGGATGATGAAATAGGGTCTGACCGCATCAACATTGTCGCTGTCGAACTGCCCTTTTCTTAGAAGATAGAAATCAGCCACCGAGGGGGAGGGCTGATAGCGGATGCAGAAGCCGATATCGCCTGAAGGCCCTCCGCACCGGCCGCCGCTGGTGCTGGTGCTGGACACGAAAGCGAACTCCGATTGCTCTTCTTCATTCACCAAAATGCTCGCGATTTTTTCGCTTAAATCCGTGCCCCGAGGCAAGGTCATGACCGTCCAACTTTCCGGCGGGCAGTCCCAAGAATCCTCTCCCGTGCAGGACGGCTTGTTCATGACAGGCAAGGTCGCGGTGGAGATATTCATGCGCACAGCGACTCCGTCCACCACATTGAGGTCCTTGTAAGCATCCTGATTGGCAACGATCGTCACCTCAGGCACGGGAGAAGGGTCGGTATAAGCGAAGCTGCCCAATCCTTGTACCTTGACTTTATACTTGCCGGGCAAAAGCCCACCCACGGCAAAGCTGCCGTCCTGGTTTACCTGGCCCCAGCCCCAAGAGTTCTCGCCGTCGAAATTGATGTTCGCCTGGCTGTTCTGCCCGCTGCCGCCAAAAGTAGGCGTGAAAAGCACGTTGCCGGGCTTATAGAGCTTGCCGACTATGCGCCCCGCCGGGGCAAAGGTCATATCGACCCTGGCCGTGGCCGTGCTGGCCAAATTGATCTGGTTATTGCCGCCCTCGCCAATGCGCACCCGGCCCCAATAATTGGAAGTCACGTTCATCCAGTAGGCCTGGCCGCTGGCCACGTTCACCTCATAGCTATAAATCGGGCCCGTGCTGCCGGTGACGATATGGTAGCCGCCGCCTGAGCATGGGCTGCCGGGCTGGCACTGGGGCTGCAAGGTGATATTGATGGGGTCATTGGTCAGATCCACCACGCTTGGGAAAGTCAATGTGCCTTTGACCTTGCCGGAGGTCTGCGGCACCACCGTAATGGTGATGGTGATGGAAGATCCTGATTGCAGCAGAGCGCCCACGGCATTGTAAACCCTGGCATTGGAGCCGGGCGTCGTGGTGTCAATGGTCAGACGGAAATCATCGCTGGGGCAATTGTTGCCGCCCCAAGAGAATTGGCCGTCCGGGCCAGCGTTAAACTGGGTTCCCCCTTGTTGGGAGAACTGGGTCCAGGCCTGCAAACTGTAATTGCCGGCGGGAAGATTCTCAATCAGCACATAACCCGTGGTGGAGTGCCCGTTGAAATTGGCCAATCCAGGCTGGCTGATGTTGTTGGCTTGGTTTCCATCGCAGATGGTTCCATTGGTTTCCCACTGCATGCCGTCAGGCCACAGGCCGACTCCGACCTGAGGCAGGAAATTGCCTAGGTTATCCTTGACGTACACCGACATGGTCCCGCTGCCGCCCGAGGCCCGGTTGAGCTTGAGCTTTTTAATGATGGGGGTGGCGCCGTAGTAAAAGTCGTTGAGGCCCAGAGGCGCGGAGGTCGCCGGGGAATAAGCGGTCCAGGTGCTGTTATAGCCGTCATAACAGGCGCTGGTCTGGCCGTTCCAGGAGCAGCCCCCGTAAATCTGGGCGTAGTAGGAGGTATTTTGCTGCAATCCATAAAGATCAAAACGGCCGTTGGTATCCACATTCGCCCAAATATTCGAAGTGCCCGTGCAGCCCTGGCAGAAAGGATCGTCTCTTAGATAGGAAAAATTAACGCCCATGTAGGGAATGGGGGATTCCGCGGTCGTGGTATCGACCAGGGCCCCGGTCACGCTCACGTCGCCCGTGGTGCCGAACTGCTGGTTTAAATTCTGGGTGTTGTTGTGCGTGATGGCGTTGGCGAAGTTGAGCAGATTGTTTTCCAAGGGATCGGGGCTGAGCGAGGTATAGCGAACCAGGGGGCGATAAGCCGCCAATTCCTGATTGCCCGGGAAGCCGTAGCCCTTGTTTTTTAACGGGTCAAAACCATTCACGCTGTAAGCGGTGGTGGAGACATAAGGGACGTTCAAAATCCGGATCGGCCCGTTTGCGGTGCCGTTATTGGCAAAGCCCGCACCGTCGGTTATAGTCCAACCCCGAGCGATGGCTTCTTGGTCATAACCCGACGCCGGCTTGATTTCGCCGAAAATCAAGGTGTTGGGGGAAGCGTTTTCAACATCCACGACGATTTGCCCCACATTGGTCACGCCCGCATTATCCAAGGTGACGGTGCTGTTCTGAACTATGGCGGCATCCGAGCGCAGACGGGGATGCTCCGGGTCATTGAACTGGTCGGAGAGGCTCGGCAAATAGCCCTGGGTCGCGGCAAAGACGTCATAGGGGGTGTCGTCCGTCAAAGCGTTGAGGTTACCGGCGTTGAATGCCGCCAGGCCGTTGGCATCCGTAATGCCTGTTTTTGTGTTGGCGGAATCGGGGCCGTTCGGACCGAATGCCACGGCCACAACCCGCGCGCCGGCGATGGCAACGCCCGCGGGAGTTCTGACATAGACGTTCAAATCAGCGGCAAAAGCCATCGAGGCCGCGCCCGCCAAAATTACGCTGAGAATCCCAAAAACTTTTTTCATCTTTCCTCCGCTAAGTTCCCGATGGTCCTAAACCTATATTAGGTCTTAAGACCTAAATTATTTCAAGAGGCGAGATTCTAACACTGCGCCGCGCGACTTGTCAACACTTTTTGGCAACATTTGGCAAGAATTTACAATTTGAACACAACCCCATTTCCCCCGTCGACAACGAAAACTCCCTTTACGTTTTAATGAGAAATTGATTTAATATACGGACTCGATCTCATGCGGCAAGGAGGAGGGTGACGGCAAAAACCTGGGATCGGAAGGATTTGCTCGGCCTGCAAGAGCTGAGCGCTTCCGAAATAGAAACCATCCTGGACGCCGCCGTTATCTTCAAGTCTTCCTCCAAAATCTCCTCCGCTCTCTCCGGTTCCACGGCCGCCTTCCTTTTCTCCGAACCCTCCACGCGCACGCGCAGCTCTTTTGAAGTCGCCGCGCGCCGGCTGGGCGCCGAAGTGCTGGGCTTTTCGGTCGCCTCCTCAAGCCTGCTCAAGGGAGAAAGCCTGCTCGACACTTTACGGAACCTCGAGGCCATGGGCGTGGACTACTTCATCCTGCGCCACGAGCACTCAGGAGTGCTGGAAAGCCTTGCCCCCAATACGCGGGCTTCCTTAATCAACGCCGGCGACGGCGCCCATGAGCATCCCACCCAGGCCCTGCTCGATCTCTTTACGCTCCGGGAAAAGAAGAAGACCCTTAAGGGGCTTAAGGTTGTCATCGTGGGTGACATCCTGCACAGCCGCGTGGCGCGCTCCAACATTCACGGCTTGAAAAAATTGGGCGCGCGGGTGACGGTGTGCGGCCCCTCGGCTCTGATCCCCGGAGACATCGAGAAGCTGGGGGTCGCCGCGAGCCACGATCTCGACGCCGCCCTGAAAGGCGCCGACGCGGTCAACGTGCTGCGCCTGCAATTGGAGCGGCAAAACCAAAATTTGATCACCTCGCTTTCCGACTACTTCGAAAGCTACGGACTGACCCCGGCTCGGCTGGCCGCGGCTCCGGGCTGCGTGGTGCTCCATCCCGGGCCCATCAATCGCGGCGTGGAAATATCTTCGCAGGCGGCTGACGGTCCCAACTCCTTAATCTTGGAGCAGGTTAAAAACGGCGTGGCCGTGCGCATGGCCGTGCTCTCCCTGATCGGCCAATGGAGAAAACGCAATGCCTAAGCGCGGTGGGACCGGGCTTCTTATCCGCGGCGGCCTGGTCATTGATCCCGCCCAGAAGCTGGAAGCGGTGCGGGATATCCTACTGGAGGACGGGAAGGTCAAAGAGATCGGCGTCAACCTTTCGGCCAGAACGGCCCTGCGCGCCGTCCAGTGCCTGGACGCCGCGCAGACCTGGGTGGTTCCGGGCCTCATCGACATGCATGTGCACTTAAGGGAGCCGGGCCGCCAGTCAGATGAAACCATCGCGACCGGCGCCCTGGCCGCCGCCCGAGGCGGCATCACCACGGTTCTGGCCATGCCCAACACCGAACCCCCGGTGGATAATCCCTCTTCGGTTCACTTTATCAAGGCCAAGGCCGCCTCGGAGGCGGTCGTAAATGTTTTGATCGCCGGGGCCGCCACGGTGGGACAAAAGGGAGAGCGGCTCACCGAGTTCTCGCGCATGGCCTCGGCCGGGATTTCGGCCGTAACGGACGATGGCCGGCCCCTCCTGAATTCGGAGCTTATGCGCCGGGCCCTGGAATACGCGCGGGACTGCGGCCTTCCTCTCATAGATCATTGCGAGGATGAGAATCTCAGCGCCGGGGCTCCGGTCAACGAGGGGCTGGCCGCAACGGTCAAGGGCCTGCGCGGCATCCCTTGGGCCTCGGAAACCGTGATGGTTTTGCGCGACATCGCCCTGGCGGAGCTGACCGGGGCGCATGTGCATATCGCCCATATCAGCGCGGCCCAAAGTGTCGCAGCGGTACGGCTGGCTAAAAAAAGAGGCTTGCCTGTGACCGCGGAAGCCACGCCGCATCATTTCAGCCTATGCGATGCGGACATCAAAGGTTATAACGCCGATTTTAAGATGAACCCGCCCCTGCGCGGCGAGAACGACCAAGAAGCCGTGCTTGCAGGCTTGGCCGATGGAACCATCGACGCCATCGCCACCGATCATGCCCCGCACGGCCCGGGGGAAAAAGCCCTGGCAATGGCCTTGGCTCCCTTCGGCGTCATCGGCCTTGAGACCTCGCTGGCCTTGGCTTTGACCAAGCTGGTTGAGCGCAAAATACTTAATCGCCGCCAACTGGTTGAGCGCATGAGCGCGGGCCCCGCTAAAATTCTGGGCCTGAAGAATAAAGGCCATCTTAAACCCGGAGCGGACGGGGACATCACCATAATCGATCCGGGGGTATCTTGGAAGGTGGAGGCGCCGTTTGCCTCGAAAAGCCGCAATAGCCCCTTCATCGGAATGAAGCTCAACGGACGGGCCCGAGCCGCCATAGTCGGAGGACGCGTGGTCCATGCTCTATGAAAAAGTCTTACGGCCCCTGCTTTTCCGCATGGACCCGGAAAAAGCCCATGAGCGCATGATCCGTTGGCTTGATTTCGTTCAAAACGCGCCCGCCGGACCAGGGCTCCTCTCCTTAATGATAGGCAAAAACACGCCGGGCCTTGAAACCGAGGTTTTCGGCCTGCGCTTTCCCAATCCCATCGGCTTGGCCGCGGGCTTTGACAAAGACTGCCGTTTAACGCGGGCGCTGCCGGCTCTAGGTTTCGGCTTCATTGAATTGGGCTCGGTCACCTTAAACCCGCAGCCGGGCAGCCCCAAGCCGCGAATATTCAGGGTGGAAGAGCACGAAGCGCTGATCAACCGGCTGGGCTTCAACAGCGCCGGCGCGGACAAGGCTTTGGAGAATCTGAAGGCCGGAGGAGCGGCGGCCGTTCCCCGGGGCATCAACCTGGGACTTAACGCGGATTGCCCCAAGGATGAAGCCGCCGCGCGCTACGGTGAAACCTTCCGCAGGCTTGAGCCTTACGGCGATTATTTCGCGATCAATATCAGTTCGCCCAATACCCCGGGCCTGCGCGACCTGCAGCAACGCCTGGCCCTGGAAAGAATTCTCATGGCCGTGCAGGCGGAAAATAAAAACAAGAAGCCCTTGCTGGTCAAGCTTTCCCCGGACTTAAGCGACGAGCAATTGCCCGAGCTGCTCCAGCTTATTGCCCGCTTCGCCTCCGGGGCCATCGCGGCCAACACCACGATTTCGCGCGAAGGCCTGCCCGGGGATTGCGCTGAGATCCGCGGGGGACTCAGCGGCGCCCCTTTGCGCCGCAGGTCCACGGCCTTGATCGCTAAAATTTATGCGCTCACCCGGGGCCAATTGCCCATTATCGGCGCGGGAGGGGTGTTCTCCGGCGGCGATGTCTTCGAAAAAATACAGGCCGGCGCTTCCCTGGTGCAAGTTTATACGGGACTAATCTACGGCGGCCCCAAGACCATCTCGCGCGCTCAAGCCGAACTGTCTCGGCTGCTGCCCCAAGCGGGCTTCAGATCCCCCGCTTCGGCGGTAGGAACGGCCGCCAAGGAGCTTGCGTCTTGACCCAGATGATCGTTGCCTTGGATGTCGACACCATCCGTGAGGAAGAGGAACTCTTGGAGCGCCTTAAGGGCACCATCACTTTTTATAAAATCGGCCTGCAGTTGTTCACCGCGCACGGCAAGCGCGCCGTCGATCTGGTTCATCGCGCCGGAAACCGGGTTTTTCTGGATCTGAAGTTCTGCGACATTCCCCAAACCGTGGCCAACGCCGTGCGTGAGACGCAAAAGCTGGGGGTGGAGGCGGTCTCCCTGCATTTATCGGGCGGCGCCGACATGCTGCGCGCCGCGGCCGAGTTGCGGCCCCGGCCCAAGCTCTGGGGAGTGACCGTGCTTACCAGCATGACCGCCGCCGATTTGCATGCGCTGCACCCGCGCGCCGGCGTGCGAAGCGCGGTGAGAAATTTGGCCCGCCTAGGGCTAAGCCGGGGCATTGATGGAATCATCTGCTCCGGCAATGAGGTTGAACCTTTGCGCAAGGCTCTTAATTTAGAGAAGTCTTCCAAACAAGGTATTGCTTCCTTATCGCACGGCCCGCGCTTCATCACTCCCGGCATCCGCCCCGCCGACAACGCCGTCCACGACCAAAAACGCGTGATAACCCCCGAAAAGGCCGCGGAATTGGGAATCGATTATATCGTGATCGGCCGGCCCATCACCGCCGCCCCCGATCCTTTGAAAGCAGCTCAGAAAATATTGGGCGACATGAAAGCAGCCGCGCCCCGTGCCATCGAAAAATCATGCTAATCAGGGAGTCTCCATGACCCGGCAGGCTCGCTTGCATCCCGAGGCTCTCAAGAACCTTTTTATCGAATCCGGCGCATGGCTTCAGGGCCACTTCCTTCTTTCCTCCGGTCTTCACAGCGATCAATACCTGCAATGCGCCCTTCTCTTGGCCGACCCGCCTCAAGCCGAGATGCTGGGAGCCGCGCTCTCCCGGCTCTGCGATCAACGCCCCGATGTCGTGCTTTCGCCGGCCCTGGGAGGCCTGATCATAGGCCATGAAGCGGCCCGGGCCCTAAAAGCAAAAGCTTATTTTTCGGAGCGGGAAAACGGCGTCATGACGCTGCGGCGCGGTTTTTCCCTTAACCCCGGGCAAAAAGTTATTATTGTCGAGGATGTCATCACCACCGGCAAGTCGTCTCAAGAGGCTATAGACTTGGCGCAATCTTTCGGCGCGGAAGTTACGGCCGCGCTTTCCATCATCAACCGCAGCGCCGCGCCGCTTAACCTGGGCATTGCGGTGAAAAGCCTGATGAAAATTAATATCCCGACTTTCGCGCCCGAGAATTGCCCGCTGTGCCGCGAGGCAAAGCCCTTAGTCAAGCCGGGAAGCAGGAAAATTCCATGCTAACCTATAAAAAATCAGGTGTGGACACCGAGAAGGCCGACAAGCTGGTTGATTTTATCCAGAAAAAGGCGCCTGCGATCGGCGGCTTCGCCGGGCTTTTTCCGCTTGAGCTTAACGGCGGCGGGCCTTACGATTTGGTCGCCTGCACCGATGGAGTGGGAACCAAGCTTAAGGTGGCTTTCGCCCTGAACCGGCATGAGACCATCGGCATCGATTTAGTGGCCATGTGCGTCAACGACCTGATCACCTGCGGGGCCAAGCCCCTGATTTTCCTGGATTACTACGCCACAGGCAAGCTCGATTTTAAGCGCTCCAAACGCGTGCTTTCCGGTATCATGGAGGGCTGCCGGCAGGGCCGTTCTATTCTTTTGGGCGGCGAGACCGCGGAAATGCCGGGCTTCTACGCGCCGGGAGAATACGATTTGGCCGGCTTTTCCGTGGGGATCGTCAAACGCTGCGAAGTCATCAACGGCAGCAAAATATTTCCGGGCGATCTCATCCTGGGCCTAAAGTCATCTGGGCTTCATTCCAACGGATTTTCCCTGGTGCGCCGAATATTCAAGGGGCCTCTCCTTAAAAAATGGGGCAGTAAACTGATTGCCCCCACTCGCATTTACGTTCCGGAAATACAAAAACTGATTCAGGGCTTGGCCCAGGAGGGGCACATCATTCTGGGGCTGTGCCATATCACGGGCGGCGGCTTGGTTGAAAACGTGCCGCGCGTGCTGCCTCGCGGCTGCCGCGCTGTTTTCGAAACCCATTCCTGGAAAGTCCCACCCATTTTCTCGGAAATCCAGCGTCGCGGACGCGTGCCTGAGGCGGATATGTGGCGCACCTTCAACATGGGAATCGGGATGACGGTCATCGTACGGCCCAGCAGTCTGACCCTCGCCCAAAAAATTCTGCCCGAAGCCCTGCTCATCGGTGAAATCACCCGGGGCAAAACGGAGGTCGTGCTGCGGTGATAAAAATCGCGGTATTTGCCTCCGGTGAAGGCACCAATTTGCAGGCCCTCATTGACGCCTGCCGCACCCATCGCATCAGGGGAGAAATCGTTCTGGTTGTTTCCAACAATAAAGATATCGGCGCTCTGCGCCGGGCGCAGCGCGCCGATATCCCCACGCTGATTTCTCATCCCCAAGATTTCGCCGCTCCCGAGGAATACAACGCTTTTCTCGCCCAAGCCTGCCGCCGGGCAAATGTCGATCTGATCTGCCTGGCGGGCTTCATGCTTCTGCTAAAGAGCCCACTGCTTAAGGCTTATCCCTGGCGCATCATGAATATCCATCCAGCCCTGCTCCCCTCCTTCGGAGGGAAGGGAATGTACGGCCGGCACGTGCATGAGGCCGTGTTAAAATCCGGGGCCAAGATCAGCGGCTGCACCGTGCATTTCATCGATGAGATTTACGATCACGGCTGGATTATCGCGCAAGCGCCCGTCCCCGTGCTGCCCTCGGATACGCCCGAGGCCCTGGCCGCGCGCATCCGCTACCAGGAACACTGGATTTACCCCAAAGCCGTCGGTTTGTTTTGCGAGGGCCGGCTAAAGGTCGACGGCAAGGGCATTAAGCTTCTCCCCTCCCGCCATGAAAGCTCCCCGCGCATCAGGCGGGCGCTCTTGTCGGTTGCGGATAAAACGGGGCTGGTTGAATTCGCGTGCGGGCTGCAGGAAATGGGGGTTGAAATAATCTCGACCTCCGGAACCGCCAAGGCGCTTCAGGAAGCGGGCATTCAAATCCGCCCCCTGGATTCAATCACCGGATGCCCCGAAATACTGTCCGGCCGGGTTAAAACCCTCCACCCGAATATCCATGGGGCGATTTTGCTGCGCCGCAAGGATCCGGTTCAGGCCCGCGAGGCGGAACTTTTCGGCATAGAACCCATTGACCTTGTCGCAGTCAATCTCTATCCCTTCGCCCAAACCGCGGCCAAGTCCTCTTCCCCCTACAGCCTGGAGGTGATCGAGCAAATCGATATCGGCGGCGTGGCTTTAATACGCGCCGCGGCCAAGAATTTTGAAGACGTGGCGGTGCTGGTTTCTCCCGCGGATTATGAGACCCTGCTAAAGGAGATGGCGGCAGGCCAAGGCCAAGTTTCCCAGGAAACCCGCCGGCGCTTGGCGCTTTCGGCCTTCAAACACACGGCCGACTACGACACCCTGATTACAAAGGCTTGGTCTTCCAACGGCTCAAGCATAAACTCCGGCTCATCCTCCGAGCAATTCCCCAAAGAGCTCTCCGTCCGCCTCAACAAAGCACAGGACCTGCGCTACGGTGAAAACCCGCATCAAAAAGCGGCGTTGTATGTTTGGGGCCAGGCTCCTGACTTTAAACAGATTCATGGAAAGGAGCTGTCATATAACAATCTTCTAGATGCGTCAGGAGCCTGGGAAACCGCCAGTGAATTCAACGAGCCCGCCGCGGCGATATTCAAGCATGTGACCCCATGCGGCGTAGGCTGCGGCAAAACCATGATTGGAGCCTTCAACGCGGCCTGGGCCTGCGACCCGCTCTCGGCTTTCGGCGGCGTTCTGGCTTTCAATCATATAGTGCCGGTTGAAATCGCCCAACAGCTTTCCCAGAGATTCGTCGAAGTAATCATCGCCCCCGGGTTCGCTCCGGAAGCCCTCGCTCTCTTGGAGAAAAAACCCAACGTCCGACTGCTCCTGCGCCAGACCCCGCCCTCAAACTCCCTCATGCTGCGCTCCATCGGCTCCGAGGTTTTGGTCACCGAACCCGACCGGCTTACTTTAGGATCAGAATGGAAAGCGGCCGCCAAACGAATCCCGAGCAAAGCCGAGGACGCCGCGCTGCGTTTTGCCTGGGCGGTTTGCAAACACGTCAAATCCAACGCCATTGTCCTGGCCGGCCCTCAGGCAACCGTCGGCCTAGGCGCCGGTCAAATGTCGCGGGTGGATTC
>Ga0155452_1016_pt2 | contig 11491 bp, 11 predicted proteins | sample RifCSPhighO2_02_FD_111900 | JGI IMG/M metagenome (GOLD analysis project Ga0155452, IMG submission 111900) | Elusimicrobia bacterium RIFCSPHIGHO2_02_FULL_57_9
GCGATATCTTCCTCTTCCACGCAATCCAGATGATCGGCTGAGGCGGCTTTGCTTTCTACTGCGAGCGCGACCCCGCCGCTGCGGCTCAGCTGTTCGGCATGTATTTTAGTTTTTAGTCCGGATTTTAAGGCGGCCTGCAGGACCTGCCGCGAATCCTCCGGCGTAAAATAGCCTTTTTCGCAGAAAACATCGGCAAAGCGCGCCAAGCCCTCGCGCGCCACGGCGGGGATCATCTCTTCGCAGACCCGGCGCACGTACTCCTCCCGCCGTCCTGCCATTTCAGGCGGCAGGGCATGGGCGCCGATAAAGGTCGCAATGATTTCAAGCGGGCCCTGGGCTGAGACCTCGCGCATCACGCGCAGCATCTTAAGCTCGGTTTCCAAATCCAGCCCGTAGCCTGATTTGGCCTCAAGGGTGGTGGTCCCGCCGGCCAGGAATTTCGCGGCCCTATCGCGCAGAGCCGCGCTCAAGGTTTCTCGGCTGGCGCCGCGCACGCCGTTAACCGTGGACAATATCCCCCCCCCCGAGGCCGCGATTTCGGCGTAACCGGCTCCCTGAATGCGCTTTTCGAAATCCTCCAGGCGCGGCTGGGCGAAAACCGGATGGGAATGGCTGTCGACAAAACCGGGCAAAACCACGCCGCCCTTGGCGTCGATAGGCCGCGCCGAGGAGGCGCCCTCATGGCGCAAGACCCGCTCGCGCGGGCCGCTGGCCGCGATCACTCCGTCCTCGATTAAGACCGCGCCATCGAGGATCAGGCCCACCGAGGACATTTCCCTGCCGCAACGCGCCCGGTCCGGGCCGGTCATGGTGAGCAATTGGCCGGCGTTGATGATCAGGGTGAAAGCCACGAGCTTATTCTACAAAACCAGGACAAAAATAGACCGCAACTTTTTCGGGGGTCAAATCGTATATATAATAGGCTGGGAAACTTAAAAATGACATTGACAAAATATATATCTAACCATATACTTAGATATATGGATAAGATTATACCTATAAGCGACCTCCAGTCGAAGGCTAAGAAATACATCGAACAAGTTAAAAAAACTGACGAGCCAATCATCGTAACCCAACGCGGAAGAGCCTCCGCCGTTTTGGTCAGCTATGAGAGCTATGAGGGCTTTTTGGCCACCCAGAATGAGATGTCCTTCCCGGATTGGCAAAAAAAGCTGTCGCGGGCCCAAAAAGAATCTCGGGAAGGCAAAGGCGTTGCTTTGGAAAGCTATCTCCAAAAAAGGAAAGCAAGGTCTTGAAAATTGTCCTTCTACCTCAAGCCGAGGATAATTTAGGATCGATTCACGAGCCGCTATTTTCCAGAGTCCTGCATAGACTACAGGTCCTTAAAGAATTTCCAGAGATGGGATTTCCCATGGCAGGCCCATTCGCCGGCTGCCGCAGCACTGTAATTGATCTTTTTAGAATCGTTTATCGCATCCTTCCCTTCGATACGATTGAAATCCTCTATATTCGAGACTGCCGCCGCCGGCCGCAATAAATCAGCGGAAATTCTTAAACTGCAGCTCCAGCCCGAAACTGCCGCCGCGAAGCATCGCCATGGCCGCCTGCAGCTCATCCTTCGATTTGCCGCAAACGCGCACCTGCTCGCCTTGAATGGAGGCGTTGACCTTGAGCTTGGCCCGCTTGATGGCGGCCGCCATCTCCTTTGCTTTGTCGGTGGGAATGCCCGATTGGATAGTCACCACCATCCGTCCGGTTTGGCCCAGGGCCGTCTCGACCTTGCCTTTCACGAAATTCTTAAGCGGCAGCCCGCGCTTGGCCATGCGCGTGTTGAGAATGTCCATGACGGCGTTGATTTTATATTCGTCCGTGGCGCGCACCGCCAAGTTCTTTTCCTTGGCGTTTAACTCGATGGAAGCCGCGCAACCCTTGAAGTCGAAGCGGTTGCTTAGCTCCTTCATCGCCACGTTGACGCATTCCGAGACGATGTTTAGATCCACCTCGCTGACCACGTCAAACGAAAATTCGGCAGCCATAAGCAGCCTCCTGGGTTTTAAGCTCGATAAATATCACGCCTATGTCCAATCCGGTAAATCAGAACCGTGCGCTGTTTTGCATCCATCTTGTATACGATGCGATATTCGCCCACACGGCAGGAACGCAAGCCGTGGTAAGGGCCTTGAAGAGGCTTGCCCAAAGCCGGATCAAGGCTGATGGCGTCAAACGCTTTGATAATTCTAGGCTTAAAACTTCCTTCAAGCTGCGAAAAATCTTTCGTGGCGGAAGGGACGAATTCAACGCGGGAACTCACCGCAGGCGGGGAAGGTTTTGTTTTTTGCCTATAACCGACTCATAACCCAGCCTTCGGCCGGCTTTGTCTTCCCGCTTTGCCGCAGCCAAAGCCCGCTTCCAAACTGGCGATGAAACGATCTCCATGGTCTCAAGCCAGCCCTCGAATTCCTCGTAACCCATCACGACGGCCTCCGGCCTGCCGCGATAGGTGATCACATAGCGCGAAAAGGCTTCCCCGGCGTCTCGAACCATAGACAGAAACCGGCCGCGGGCCTTCGTCGTCGGCATAGTATAAGTGGGCATAGATCAAGTGTAGCAGTAAAATGTACACTTGTCAATCCGCGGTTTTTTGGGCGACCGCGATGATGCTTTGCGCCGGCCAGGGCAGGAAAGCATCGATGCGGCGAAAAAGCCAGACCAGAGAATCAAACGTCTTAAGCTGTTTCTTGCCGAAATAGCTCCGCTTCAAAATCTTCCCGTTAAGATACCAGCCGGGCGTGCCGGCGCGGTTAAAGCCGAACATCCGCTCCACGGAAAATCCCGCTTTAACGAGAAGGCGGCGCAGCTCTCCTTGATGGTAGCGCCGCCGGTGCCCCGCCAACTCGTCGATGGTGCCGTAAAGCCAGGCGCCCTGCGGAAGCAGAAGCAGCAGCCTGCCCCCGGGCGCCAGCGCGCGCTGCATGTTTCTCAGCGCCGACTCATGATCGTCGATATGTTCCAGCACATTAAGGCAGATGATCGTGTCCAGGCCGCGCTCGAAGGGCGCGAAATCCTCGGACCTGAGCAAGTCCACCTGCGCGGTTTTGACGTTTGGGCTCGCCGAAAAACGCTCCTCGATGCGCCGGCGGAAATAGGGATCGATATCCGAGGCGACATAAAGCTCCCGCCTGGGGCTTAAGTGCCCGGTGATATGGCCCAGGCCCGAGCCTATCTCGAGCACGCGCCGGCCCACGAATTTTTCGAGGACGTCGGCCATCCATTGATTCAAGCAGCCGGCTTGGCCCAGCAAATGCTGGGCGTCTCGGACAAACAAATCCTCTTGGGAAGGCCCGTTCATCAACCCGACACCCGCGCGCGTATAATCGTCAAGAGAACCGGCAGCGCGTGATGCCACCGAAGTTTCTTTCCCTCTTCATACGACCGCCCGTTATAGCTGACCGGCACTTCATACAATCTCTTTGCCTGACGGCAGATCTTGCCCAATATCTCGGCCTGTTGCTGCCAGCCGCCCGTGGCCAGGGCGCGGGCCTCCAGGAGATCGCGCCGGAAGAGGATGTAGCAGGAATAAACGTCGGTCCACGTCGTGTTGTACCAGAGGTTAAACCAGAACGTGATGATTTTATTGCCGACCTTGTGCCAGAAATAGGAAACGCGGACCCAGCTCGGGGCCAAGAAGCGCGATCCCATCACCACATCGGCGTTGAAACGAAGCACGGGGCGCAGAAGCGCGCCGTATTCGTTCGGATCGTATTCCAGATCGGCATCCTGAAAGACCACATAGTCGCCCTTGGCGGCCAAAAGCCCTTTCTTAATCGCGCCGCCCTTTCCCAGATTGGCGGCGTTCTTAATGAGCAAGGAGTAGAGGTCCTGATTTTTCTCCAGGAATTCGCGGGTTCCGTCGCGAGAACCGTCGTCAACGACGATCACCTCCAGGCTGACGCCGTCTATTTTTTGGGCCTTGACTCGTTTTAAAACCGCGCCGACGGTCGCGATTTCATCATAAACCGGCACGATGACGGACAACAACAGCCCCTGGCTAGATCCTTCAGAACGCACCATCAACCCAGTTTAGCAAAAGCGCGGCTGCCTCAGCGCGCGGCGTAAATTAGCATTTCATCGGACCTAAACAACACCGGAAAGGGCAGCTGGGATTGGGCCGGAGCCACGATATAGCCGGCCTTGACCCGTCCGGCCAAAGCCGCCAGACGCGCCGCATCCCCGGGGCCCCAACTCTGAAATCCTGCCGGCCTCTCGCCGGGAGCCCGACGCAGAAGCGAAGCTTCCCAATCCCGCACTCCTTGGCCGTGCGCGGCCTGGAAAGAGCGCCAATCGACCCCGAGCTCGGCCATGCGCGCCATCCAGCCCTGAGCCGCCGAGGAGTCCCAAGTAGCGAGGGCAAAATCGGTCCATTCGGCGTAAACGGGGCGGCGCGAGCGGAAACGAAAGCCGAAATAACCCGGAGCGACGATAAACAGCGTGTCGGGCGGCTTGGCCCGGGCCCAAATCTCGGCGGCGGTTACCGCGGGCCGCTTGGGCTCGCAACGCCATAGGAAGGCCGCCTCGAGAAGAGGAAGAAGCGCCAAAACGCCCGTCATGGCCAGGACCAAGCCGCGAACGCCCGCGCCCAGGGGGCGCTCGCAGCAACCCGCGGCCGTCGCCGCGGCAAGGCTTGCCAAAATCAACAGGATCAAAGCCGTGGTCGGAAAAAGCCCCCATAAACTGTCCGGCGGCAGGCACAAGGCGATGGTGCCGTAAAAGGCCCCGACCAGTCCCAATGCCATCCGCACCCTTCGGTTCTCCTCAAAAAGCAGCAACAAGCCCGCCCAAACCAATAGCAGCGGAGCGCTCAAGGGATAAGCCAAAGTCCAGGCCGCAGCTAAAGCGGCGAGAAAACGATCCGCCTCGCGCCGCGCGAGCCTCGGAAGTAAAACCTGGCCCGCGCACGCCAAGCCAAGCCAGAGCACCGCGACGTCCAAGCGGAAAAACTGAAATGACAACAGCCAATGCAGGGAAGGGATGAATCCGGCCAAAGCGTTTATCATCCAAACAAACAGGGCCGCAATTAAAAGGGCGAAGAGCCGTCCGGCTGAGGGGAGCTTCAAAAACAGGCAGGTCAAAAGAAAAATCTGGCCGCCGGCTCTAATCCATTTCTCCGGCGGCCAATGGCTGGTCAGGTAGCTCTGCGGGGTGCAAACCAGCAGGATGCCAATATCGCCCATTAATCCCCGCCCGAATAAGCGCCATAAAATGGGAACAGCCGCCAAGAAATAAGCGGCGGTTCCGGCTACAAGCTTCTTGAAATCCCGAGGCTCACGCAATAAAGAGGAAAGACAGAGCCAAACCGCCGTGACGGGCGACAGCATTAGATTGAAATTCGCCAAAAGTCCCAATGAAACCAGCGACAAAACCCGCCTGCCCGCAATCCACAGCGCGATCGCCAAGAGAACCAGCGGCCAGGCGAAACTGGTTTGATCCAAGTCCGCCTTAAACATGGGATCCCCGGCCAAAGCCGAGGTCGTGAATAAGTCGCCGGCGGGCAAGGCCAGGCCCAAAGACAAAGCCGCCGCGGCGGGGGTCGCGCCCAAAAGCCGCGCCGTCTTGTAAGTCAAGAAGCCCGCCGCCACCCGGCCCAAAAACCACAACCAGAAGCAGGCGCGCTCAAGGCCGATCAGGGCCGACACTTGAGCCAAAAAATTCCAAAAAAAAGTCGGCGCGCTGCGCAAAGCCTGGAGGACGGGATCAGCCGGGAAAAGCGAGGAATCAAGCGCGGCCAGGACGCTGGGAAGGTAAAAGACCTGGTTGAGGCTGCGCGCGAAGGTGTAGCCGTAAACGGCCGCTGAGGCAGCCGCGAAAACAAAGGAAGCGGCCAATACGGCGCCGTTCTCTTTTAAAAGGGATATGCGCACCGGATTTACTTGGGGATTTTGATCTTGTGCCTGCGGGCCGCGGCCTGGGCTTCGGGGTAGCCGGCGTCGGCATGGCGGGCTACGCCCAGGGCCGGATCGTTGGTAAGAACGCGCTCAAGGCGCAGGTCCATCGCCTTGCTTCCATCGGCCACGCAAACCTGGCCGGCGTGAAGCGAATAGCCCATGCCCACCCCGCCGCCCTGGTGAAAGCTCACCCAGGAGGCGCCGCAAGCCGTATTGAGCAAGGCGTTTAACACCGGCCAGTCGGCCACAGCGTCGCTACCGTCAAGCATCCCCTCGGTTTCGCGATGCGGGCTGGCCACCGAGCCGGCGTCCAAGTGATCGCGCCCGATGACTATGGGCGCCGAGATTTTCTTTTTGCGCACCAGGTAATTGAGGCGCAGGCCCATCTCGGAGCGCTCGCCGCAGCCCAGCCAGCAGATGCGAGCGGGCAGGCCCTGAAAAGCGATTTTTTCCCCGGCGAGCTTAATCCAGCGCGCCAGAGACTCATCCTTGGGAAACAGGCGCAAAACCTCCCGGTCGCTGACATGGATATCGGCCGGCTCGCCGGATAAAGCAACCCAGCGAAAAGGCCCCTTGCCTTGGCAAAACAAGGGACGGATGAATTCCGGGACAAAGCCCGGGATAGCGTAGGCCTCGCGCACGCCGGCTTGAAAAGCCATGGTCCGTATGTTATTGCCGTAATCGAAAACGATCGCGCCCTGATTTTTCAGCTCGAGCATGCCGCGCACATGTTCGGCGATGGAATCCATAACGTGTTTAAGGTATTCCTCGCGATTGGCGCGGCGCAATTGCTCGCAGCGGCCCAGGGACATGCCTTTGGGGATATAGCCGATCAAGGGATCGTGAGCCGAGGTTTGATCGGTGAGCAAATCCACCGGCACGCGGCGGCGCGCGATTTCCGGTATGATCTCGGCGGCATTCCCCAGCAAACCCACCGAAACGGCCGCGCCCTGCTCCTTGGCCGCCAGCACCCTGCGCAGGGCCGCGTCCAAATCCGTTTCCATATAATCCAAATATTTAGTCTGTAAACGCATCTGGATGCGGGCCGGGTCCGCTTCCACCGCCAAAAAGCTCGCGCCGTTCATGGTCGCGGCCAGGGGCTGGGCTCCCCCCATGCCGCCCAAGCCCGCGGTAAGCACCAGCCTTCCTTTTAAGCTGCCGCCGAAATGCCGGCGCGCGGCGGAGGCGAAGGTCTCGTAGGTCCCCTGCACGATGCCTTGGGTGCCGATATATATCCAGGAACCCGCGGTCATCTGGCCGTACATCATCAGGCCCTTTTTTTCAAGTTCGTTGAAGTGCTCCCAGTTCGCCCATTTGCCCACCAGGTTGGAGTTGGCGATGAGCACGCGCGGGGAATAAGGATGGGTGCGGAAAATCCCCACCGGCTTGCCGGACTGAATCAGCAGGGTCTCGTCGTTTTCCAGGGATTTAAGCGCCCGGACAATCGCCTTGTAGCTGGTCCAGTCGCGCGCGGCCTTGCCGCGCCCTCCGTAAACCACCAAATCCTGCGGGCGCTCGGCCACCTCGCCATCGAGATTGTTCATGAGCATGCGCAGGGCGGCTTCCTGCTGCCAGCCTTTGCAGCTAAGCCCGCCTCCGCGGGGAGCCCTGATCGCCCTATGGATGAGTTGGCCCGGTTCCGCCATCAAAGTCACGAATCAATCTCCTGAAAATATCCGCTCAAGATCAATTCTCTCACTTTCTCCATTCTCGGCCCCAATATCTCATCCCCGCGGCCGGCCGGAACTTGCGCGCGCAAAAGCTTAAGCCCCAGGCGCACGCCCTGCCCCGGTTTCAACGGCGCATGGGCTTGCAAACCCTCGGCGGCGCAGAGCAGCTCGATGGCGACGATTTGGGCGGCGTTAAATACCACCTGCTTGAATTTCAGCGCCGCGCCCATGCCCATGCTCACGAAATCCTCTTTATCCTCCGAGGTGGGAATAGAGTCGACGGAGGCGGGGTGGGCCAGGCCTTTGTTTTCAGAGGCCAAGGAGGCGGCTACGACCTGAGGAATCATCCAGCCCGACTCCAGGCCCGGGTTATGGGCTAAAAAGGATTTAAGCTTGGGGGCGCGTCCCGATATCAGTTGGGCGATGCGGCGCTCCGCGATATTGCCCAGGGCGGCGACGGCTATCGCGGCGAAATCAAAAGAGAAGCTCAAGGCCTGGCCGTGAAAATTGCCTCCGGATAAAACGCGGGCGCCGACAACCAGGGGATTGTCGGTCACGCTCCGCAGCTCCGTTTCCAGGACGCGCCGGGAATTTCCCAGGGTATCGAGCGCGGCGCCATGAACCTGGGGCATGCAACGCAGGCTATAGGCATCCTGCACGCGCCGGTCGCGTGAAACGTCGCGATGCGACTCGCAGATTTCGCTGCCGGCAAGCATCCGCCGCAGTTGCCGCGCCGCGGCCAGCTGGCCGGGGTGCGGCTTTAAGCGCTGCAAGGCCTCGTCAAAAGCGACCGGCGTGCCGGTTAAGGCCTCAAGGCTCATGGCTCCGGCCAATTGGGCCGCGGAAAAGACCATGAGCGCCCGGCGCAAGGCCAGGCCGCCGACCGCTTGCATGGCCTGGGTGCCGTTAAGCAGGGCCAAGCCTTCCTTGGCCTCAAGCACGGCGGCCTTGACCCCGCAGCGCCGCAAGGCCTCGGCACCCTTGATTTTTCTTCCCTTCCAGAAAGCCTCTCCTTCGCCGATAAGAAGCAAGGCCATATGGGCTTGCGGGGCCAGGTCGCCGCTGGCACCCACCGACCCGCGGCTGGGGATGGCGGGGGCCGCCCCCGCGTTGATCAGGCGGGCCATCATCTCGATTAACTGCGGCCGGACCCCGGAAAATCCCCGGGCCAGTTCGTTGGCCCTTAAAAATAAAATGGCGCGCGCCTCCTGCTCTTCCAGCAGCGGCCCGACGGCGCAGGCATGGCTTAAAACCAGATTGCGCTGCAGGGTTTTAAGCTCTCCCGCCGCGACGCGGCGGCAGGCAAGTTGCCCGAAACCGGTGTTAACCCCGTAAACGGGGCGGCTGAGGCTTACGGAGCGCTCAATTTTTCGACGGGAGGAGGCGGCGCGCTTGCGCGCGGGCCCGTTTAAAACAACCCGGCGGGCGTTTGAGGCAACGGCGGCCAAGTCCTCAAGCTCGACGGCGGCGCCTAAAGAAAACGCGGCGGGCATTATGATCGCTCGTAGCTCCTAGACCTTTTCCACGGCCACGGCTACGGCTTCTCCCCCGCCCAGGCAAATAGCCGCGATGCCGCGTTTGGCGCCGCGCTTATGAAGTATATGCACCAGCGTGGCCAGTATGCGCGCCCCGCTGGCCCCGATAGGATGGCCCAAGGCCACCGCCCCGCCGTTGACGTTGACTTTCTCGGAAGGTATGGCCGCCAGCTTCATCACGGCCAGGGAAACCACGCTGAAGGCCTCGTTGATCTCGAAAAAATCGACCGAACCCGCGGTCCAGCCGGTTTTCTGCAATAACGCCTCGATGGCCCCCGCGGGGGCCGTGGTAAACCACTGCGGCTCCTGGCTGAAAGTGGCCCAGGCGACCACGCGGGCCAAGGCTTTTTTGCCCGCGCAGCCCACGGAGTTGGCAAGGACAAGCGCCGCGGCGCCGTCGTTGATTTTCGAGGCATTCGCCGCCGTAATGGTCCCGCCGGGCTTAAAGGCCGCCTTAAGCTTGGACATTTTATCCAGCTTGGCGCGGCCGGGCTCCTCGTCGGCGTTGATGCCGTCCACGTCGCAGAGTTCCGCGTTGAAAGCCCCGTCTTTCTGGGCCAGCAGGGCGCGCTCGTAGCTTAAGCGGGCATAGCCGTCCTGCTGTTCGCGCGAAATGGCGTGTTTCTCGGCGCAGAGCTCGCCGCAGTCGCCCATATGGATGCCCGAGTAAGGGTCCATGAGCCCGTCTTTCAGAATCGAGTCGATCAAGGTGCCGTGGCCGTAGCGATAGCCCGAACGCGCCTTATCCAAGAGAAAGGGCGCCTTGGACATGGACTCCATGCCCCCGGCCACGGCGCAGCTCTCTTCGCCCAGGCGCAGGGATTGGCAGGCCAGCATCACCGCCTTCATGCCGGAGCCGCAGACTTTATTGACCGTAGTAGCGCCCACCGACGGAGGCAAGCCCCCGCCGATAGAGGCTTGGCGCGCGGGCGCCTGGCCGATGCCCGCGCTGATCACATTGCCCATCACGACCTCGCCTATTTCATCGGGCTTAACCCCCGACTTGGCCAGCGCCGCCGAAATCGCCTTTGCCCCCAGTTGGGGCGCCGTATAACCCGCCAAAATTCCGTTAATCGAACCGATCGGCGTTCTAACCGCGGATAAAATCAGAACTTCTTCCATAGAAATCGCTCCTATCGACAATAGTATATCAATCTGGCGGACAGGCCGCAGAAAGCCGCTGCCCCCCCGCCGGCGTAAAAACCGAGCCGGGACGAATCAACGTATTTTTTCTTGCGCGCGTAATGCATGATGGAAAGCCAGCCCAGGGCCAGCAAGGGCCAGACATTGCCGGGAACCAGGAAGCATAAGGCCAGGGCCAGGCGCTGGCCCATGGCCAGGTATTTTTCCCGGGCGCCGGGATATGCGGCGCCCAAAAAGTCCTTTTCCAGGAAATAGATGAACACCGTGGAGGCATGGGTGACCAGGACGAATAAACAGCCCAAGACCGGCCATTTCTCCGGCATCAGGCCAGTGACCACCGCGCCGCGCAGGCTGCCGGGGATGACGGCGAAAATCACGAAATAATGAATGAGCTGATCCAGAATGAAATAGAGCGTATTGTCCGAGGCCTCGGACTTAAACACATTGAAAACCCGCCATTGATCCTCGATAAAATGCGCCGCGAAAAGAACCAGAACGCAGGCCCAGCCGTTAAGCGGAAAAAAGGGGGCATCAACCCAGACGTCGTTAAGATAGGGATAGGTCAGCGCCGCATAGCAGATCGGGTGCGCGGCGCAATGGACCAGCATCCCCCGAATGCTGTTGCGCTTCCAGCGGTTGATTAAATTGGTCTGAAAAGTGAAATCGGCCAGCAAATGGCCGAACATCAGGCGCCAGAAAATAATCATCGGCCGGCCGCGATTCCGACGGTCATTTCAGCGCCTTACCAGGATCGCTGAAATGACCGCCATAAGGAAATATGCTGGCGGTCATTTGGCGGTTAAATTAAAGACGCCGTCCCAATCGTCCTGTGGCGGGATGGCGCTATAATCCTTGGAGAGATTCAGATAAAGATTGGCCGGCCCGTCCTTGGGGAAAACCTTGACCACCTCGCAGAACGCGATCACCGCGTCCGGATATTGCCGGCCGTTAAAAAGAGATACGCCCTTTTCATAGGCGGGTAGGGCTTTTTTCCAATCATCGCTCAGCCCGCCCTTCTCGGCGAGAAGCTCGAATACCTTGATGGGTTTTTCCTTGCCGATGACGCGCACCCGGCCCAACTCGCGCGCCTCGACCACCTCTTGGGCTCCTTGATAAGTGGCTTCGCTGGCCAGCACGTGCGAGCCGAAAAATTTATTCGCTCCTTCCAGGCGCGAGGCCAGGTTAACCTCGTCGCCGATCACGGTGTACTGCAGTTTTTTCTCGCTGCCGGTCAATCCCA
>Ga0155452_1019_pt3 | contig 11255 bp, 12 predicted proteins | sample RifCSPhighO2_02_FD_111900 | JGI IMG/M metagenome (GOLD analysis project Ga0155452, IMG submission 111900) | Elusimicrobia bacterium RIFCSPHIGHO2_02_FULL_57_9
GGGCCATCAAAAGCGATTCCCGCCAAACTGACGTCAATAGAGAACATTTCAGCCGGCAAAGGCTCGAAGGGATCGTCCGGGCTAAGAGAAACGGCAGCGTCCATCGGCACCCTTCTCTTGAGGCGTCTTTCACAGAATGGCGGCATGCCATCGATCGGCGTTGACATATCCCCATTAGTATAGACCCTCCCCGCTGGAATATCAATTAAAAATCGCTTAAAAACCGGTGAAAAATTAGAAAACCTTAAGGCAGGCTGAAAGCCCGGCTTCCAGATCGCGGGCTTTATCCGCGTCCTTAAGCCCCCCGAGATTAATGCGCACATTTTCCGCGGCGCAAAGCCCGGCGCATTTAAGCAAATGCAGGGCGCATTGCATGTCCGAGACAACGGCCGTGCCGCCGGCCGGCAAGGCATGGTTAACCGCCTGATAGGCCGCGGCGGCCGCGGCCGCGGTTTTAAGCGGGACCTCGGCGGCGTGCGTCAAAGCCGCCTGCATTTTACCCGGTCGGCTCGAGTCATCTTTCCGCAGAGCGGCTGCTTCCATAAAACGGTCGAAAGCCGCGGCGTCCTCACCGGTCAATTTATGAAAGTCGGACTTGAACGCCCGGAGTTCTGCTTGCGCCTGCTCAAGGATGGGACGGTTGGCCGGGTCCAGTTTTTTCGATTTAAGGCTGATGCCGATGGCCATCAACCCCAGGCCGCAGCCCATGGCCCCGGAGATGCCGGCGGCCGAACCCCCGCCGGGAGTAGCGTCGGTGTTGGAGAGGGAGTCCGCCACCAGTTCGCCGGCTTGTTGCCAGCCGCCGCGATCTTCGCCGCCTAAGGCTTCCACGGCTTTAAGCCTATTCTCCAGGATCTGAACCTGAGGATTAAAATTCTCGAGTTGCAGGGTTTCGACGGCGAAATCAACCAGAACCTCCCGCGGCAGCAAGCCGACGATTTCGGTGGTTTTGATTTTAACTCCATGCTCGGCCGCCAGCCGAGCGGTTTCCGTGATGACTTTTTTCATGGAGGTCGCCTTATAGTCGGTGAGCACCGTGGAAATCTGCGCCTGCTGGCGCGCCGCCAGGTCGATTTCCTTGGCGCGCACGGCCTGAAGACCTCCCCCCGAGGCGCGCACGCGCTTGGCGATGTCTTTGCCGACGGCCATGTCGTGGGTATCCAGGTTCAAGTTGAAATTAATGATTTGCCGGCGCGCGCCGACGGCTGTCGCTCCGGCCGTGGGATGGATTTTATTGGGACCGAAATCCGGGCGGCGGGCAGGATCCTTGCCGATCAAGTCGCGCAAGCCCTCGAACTGGCCCTTGCGCACCGTGGCCAAGTCCTTTCTTTCCGGGCGGCGGGCGGCATGGTCGTAAAGATAAACCGGAATCTCCAAGTCCCGCCCGATGCGCTCGCCCAGCTTCTCGGCCAGCCGGCAGCATTCCCGTATTTCAATACCCGACACCGGAATAAAAGGGATCACGTCCACCGCCCCCATGCGCGGATGCTCGCCCTTATGTTTGTTGAGATCGATCAAGTCGCGGGATTTTTGAGCGACCCGGAAGCAGGCCTCCACGGCCGCTTGCGGCGGAGCCACGAAGGACAGCACGCAGCGGTTATGATCCGGGTCGGTTTCAACGTCTAGGATAGTCACGCCCGGCACGGCCCGCGCCGCGGCGACGATTGCCTCGACTTTATTCTTGTCCCGGCCTTCCGAAAAATTTGGCACGCATTCGACCAGCTGTTTCACAGGTCCCCCTAAAAATCCCGTCACTTCGACACTGAATTAGATAATAAAATAAATGCTTTTTTAATATCAACTTTCCGCGCGGAAAGTTCCTGGCCGCCTGGCCAAGATATAAAACCGCCCGGGCCCATCCTGTTTTAATCGCCATGGGATAAGCCCCGGTCCTATTTTAACGATTTTAAACCCGGCCGTCCTCACTTCCTTGGCCAGTCTTTGCAGACTGTACATCCGCACAAAACTATGTCCGCGGCTGGTTTTTCCCTTCGGTCCAATATATATCCGCTCTGCGAGCAGGGCGGCATCCTTACCCTTACGTAAATGAGTCTCTTCAAGCGCCCAAAACTTGCCTGATCGATGCCAGTGGCGGAACACGGGCTTATTTTTTTCAAACCAGCTTCCATCAACCAACTCAATGAGGAATTTGCCTCCCGGCTTAAGCGCCCGGAACATGGCACGTAAGGCGCGCCGGTCATCGGCAAGGCTCGGGAAATAGCCAAAGCTGGTCCAGAGATTGACCACCGCGTCGAACTCACCGGAAAAACCCATGAAGCGCATGTCCCGGCGCAAAAAACGGACATTCGCCACCCGCCCGGCGCGCCGGCGAGCCTCCGCCAAATAAGATGAGGAATAGTCAACCCCCCTCACTTGAAACCCGCGACGCGCCAAGCCGATGCTATGCCGGCCCGTTCCGCAGGCAACGTCCAAAAGACGTGAATTCCTGGGCAACTTTAGGATTTTGGCAACTGCGGCCACTTCTTGCTTGGTGGCGAAGCTATCCACGAGATCGGCGATGGGAAAGACGGAACTGCGGAAAAAGCGCTTCCACCAATCCTTCATGCAAGAATTCTAGCTAAAATCATCGCAACAAAATCGGCCTCCAAATCGCATAAATGATGTGCCCAGCATGCGCTATTGCGGAAGGCGAACTGTTATAATCGAAGCATGCGAACGCACAGGAAAAGGAAAATGGGACTTGTCCGCGTCACCGTCGCTCTGCGCGCTTCGCATGCCGCCAAGAAAAAATATCAGGCCAATTTCCTCGTGGATACCGGAGCCACCGACAGCCTGGCTCCGACCTCGAAGCTTCGGGCCATAGGCATCAAGCCGGCCGGTAAAATCGCCTATGAACTGGCGGACGGAACTATCGCGGAGCTTCGCTTCGGCACAGCCATCATTGAATTCATGGGCGACATAACAGCGGGAAGAATCATCTTCGGCCCGGAAGACACCGAACCCCTGCTCGGCGTTACCGCCTTGGAATCAACGGGGGTCGAGATCAATCCAAAGAACCGATCTCTTAAGAGGCTGCCGGCGATCCCGCTCAAGGTTTTAAGACGAGCGTGCGCAGTTCCGTCAATTCCTGCATGGCATAGCGCACCCCTTCTCGTCCGGTGCCTGAATCCTTGACCCCGCCATAAGGCATGGCGTCGGAGCGAAACGACGGGATGTCGTTGACGATCAGCCCGCCCACCGGCAATTTTTGCCAAGCCCTGAAAACCAGGTTCATGTCGTTGGTGAAGAGTCCCGCCTGCAGACCGTAGGCGCTGCGCGCGACTTTATCCAGGCCGCGCTCGCGCGAGTCTGTTTTCTCGAGCGTTGCCACCGGGCCGAAGACTTCTTCGCAGGCAATCTTGGCGTTCTCGGGCGCATCCTCGATCAAGGTCGGCGCAATCAGCGCCCCCTCGCGCTTGCCTCCGGCGAGCATTTTTCCCCCGGCCTTGACCGCCTCGTCAATCCAGCTTTCCACGCGTTTGGCCGCGTCCTCCGAAATCAAGGGCGCGATGTCGGTGTTCTCATCCATAGGATCGCCGATTTTCAGCTCCGCTATGTTTTTAAGCAGCAAGTCCTTAAACTCGTCGTAAACCCGCGCTTCCACGACGATTCTCTGCACCGAAATGCAGACCTGCCCGGAATAATAATAAGCGCCCCAGGCGCATCTAGACGCGGCCCAGGCCAAGTCGCCGTCGGAAGCGACCAGCACCCCGGCATTGCCTCCCAACTCCAAAATCACGTGTTTTTTGCCGGCGATGGATTTTAAATGCCAGCCCACCGTGGCGCTACCGGTAAAAGAGAGAACCCCGAAGCGATCATCCCGAGCCAAGGCCTCGGCCTGCTCATTGGAAACCGAAACAACGGCCATGGCAGCCTCAGGCCAGCCCGAGGCTCTAATAAGCTCGCCGAGCTTTTGCGCCGTTTTAGACGCGGCAGGGGCCGGTTTAAGCGCGAAGGGAACGCCGACCGCGATCGCCGCCGCGACTTTATGGGCCACCAGGTTCAGGGGGAAATTAAAGGGCGTGATGAAAAGCGCCGGCCCACGCGGAAATCGCCGGGTCAGGGCCATGCGCCCTTCGCTATTGGCGTCCAAATCCAAGGGCAGCAGCTCGCCGCCGAAGCGCTTGGCTTCTTCGCAAGCCCAGCGGAAGGTGAACGCCGCGCGCCCCACTTCCCGCCGCGACTCCTTAAGCGGTTTTTTGACCTCCTGGGTGATCAGGCGCGCGAAAGCCTCACTGTCTTTCTCAAGACCTTGGGCGATCTTGAACAAAACCTCGGCCCTAAAATAAGACGGCAGAGCCGTTATCTTGGGCATGAGCGCGGCTAGTTCCCCCGGCAAATCTAGCAGCCCATCCCGAACCATTTGAGCCATTTCTTCACTCCTCTAAAATCCCGCGCCAGATAATCCGGACGCGACTTAACCAAAGGCTCCCAACCCGAAAAACCGGTTCCCACGCCGACGGTTTTAAAACCCGCCTTTTTACCGGCAGCCACATCCAGGGGCGTGTCGCCGATCACATAAACATCCGAGGGCGCAATCGGCTCTCCCGCCAGCTTACGCGCCCGACGGATCGCCTTTTTTAATAAAGTCCGCCGGTGAAAACCATCCGAGCCGAAGCCGCCGAACAAGAAATACGCGTTAAAGCCGGAAGGCTCAAGCTTGATGCGCGCGCCCCGCTCCATATTGCCCGTCCCCAATCCTAGCAAAACTCTCTTGTCCCGGCTGAGCCTTTTGAGCAAGGCTTTTATTCCTGAAGGCAAGATGTAGGCGTTGTTGCGGAAGGCCAGGCGCACATAATGCGGCAAATGTTTTAAATATTCCTGATGCAGTCTCTCGGTCTGGGCCGGGGAGGGCTTGCATCCCGTGGCTGCTATGTGAGCGGCGCGGAAATTCCAGAGGTCGGTATGGCCGGCCAGGCTTAACTCGCCGCAGACATTTTTTTTGCCGTAAAGAACCTCGCCGGCCCGGTTTAAGGCCTTGCGCCCCGCGCCTCCCGTCCGGATTAATGTGCCGTCAATATCGAAAAGAAGCACTTTCATCCCTTTAAATAAGCCCGCCCCGATCGGTATAGCTCGATCGGGGCGGGGCCAACTCGCGATTCTCAAGCCAGTTTCTTAAGCTCAGCCTTGACCTCGTTATAGTCGCGTTCCTTGGTGATGTCGGATTCGACTTTCACCCAAGCGACCTTGCCCTTCTTGTCGATGAGCACGGTGGCGCGCTGGCTGATATTGGCGCCGGGTTGATAGAGGCCGTAAGCCTTGGTCACGGCGCGGTGCATGTCGGCAAGCAGGCGGTGCTTGAGATTCATTTTCTCCTGCCAGGCCTTGTGCGACCAAACCGAGTCGATGGAGATGGCCGCGATTTCCCCCCACTGCGAGAACTTAGAGTAGTCATTGGTAAAGCAGGCGTTTTCCTTGGTGCAGGTCGGGCTCCAATCGAGCGGGTAGAAAAAGAGCGCGACGGGCTTCTTCCCAACGTAATCGGACAATTTCCAATCCTTCTTGTCCTGGTCGGGCAGGGTAAATTCCGGCGCGGGGGTCCCCACGGCGATGGGCGTCGTTTCTTTAGCGGGCGCGACTGCGACAGTGGTCATGGTTTTCTCCTGTGCTAGTGTGTGGAAGTTAACTTGATTTCAAGAGGTTTATGGGTGGCGGCCTGCAGGCTCACCTTGGCCGCGGTTTGGCGCGCGAGTTCGCGCAAAGCCTTGGCCGGGGCTGAGTCGGGATGAGAAACGACCACGGGCTTGCCGGTTTCGGAGCTTGCGCAAATCATGGGGTCAAGAGGGACGGAGCCGAGCACCGGAATATCGTATTTTTTAGAAAGGGTTTGGGCGCCGCCATGCGAGAATATCTCGCTGGGCTTGCGGCAGTGCGGGCAGATGAACTCGTTCATGTTCTCAACCACGCCGAGCATCGGGACCCTCAGCTTGTTGAACATGGCTGCAGCCTTGCGCACGTCGGATATGGCGATGCTCTGGGGCGTGGTGACGATCACCGCGCCCACCAGGGGCACGCTCTGGCAGAGGGTCAGTTGCACATCTCCTGTTCCAGGAGGCAGATCAACGATCAAATAATCCAGTTCGCCCCATTTGACGTCCTTAAGAAACTGGGTGACGGCGCCGTGCAGCATGGGACCGCGCCAGATCACCGGGGCGTCCGGGTCCATAAGAAAGCCCATGGACATGACACGCACATTATAGGCCGTAGGCGGATCCAATTTATTGTCGGCTCCGGGCCGCGGCTCGTAATCAGAAACACCCATCATCTGCGGCTGGTTGGGACCATAAATATCGGCATCCAGCAAGCCGGTCTTAGCGCCCTCCATGGCCAAAGCAACGGCCAAGTTGCATGCCACCGTGGATTTGCCCACGCCGCCCTTGCCGCTGGCCACCACGATGATGTTCTTAATGCCCGGCGGCATCACGTTTTCCAGGCGCGCGTCTTTTTTGACGTTGGCCGTCATCTTGACGGCCACGTCGGTCACGCCGGGAACTTTCTTGACCGCTTCCTTGGCTTCCAATTCCATCATGCCCTTCAGCGGACAGGCCGGCGTGGTGAGCACGTAGTCGAAGGAAACACGCCCCCCTTCGATAACCAGGTTCTGCACCATGCCCAAGGTCACAATGTCCTTATGGAGCTCGGGCTCCTGGCAGGTGGAAAGGGCTTTAAGAACTTCTTCTTTTGACGGCATCACATTAAAAACAGCATCTCACGATACTTGGGCATAGGCCAAGTGTTGTCCGGAACCAGGCCTTCCAAGGCGTCGACAGCCTGGCGGATCGGGTCGAAAGAAGGCTTCACCTTATGGCAGTAGGCCATGGCCTTCTCCTTCGCGTCATCGGTTTTCTCCGCCGCATCCAAAGCCTTTCGCAAAACGTCGACCCCGCGCTGGGCGGCTTCGACATGCCCCGAGACTTCTTTTAAAAGCTCGGTTTGCGCCCTGAGCGAACCATCGTTAGGCAAAAGTTCCTTGAGGCCGCGGATGGACTTGATCAGTTGGTTCTGATATTCCACCGCTGCGGGAATGAACTGGTTGTAAACCATCTCAGCCATGAGCTTGGCCTCGATATCGATATCCTTGGCGTATTTCTCGAGCTTGATGTAGTAGCGGGAATGGCTTTCCACCTCGGATAGTACGCCGAGCCTCTCGAACATTTTCAGCGAATCCTTGAGCACGAAGCCTTCCAGGGCCTCGGGGGTGGTCTTGACATTGGGCAGGCCGCGTTTTTTGGCTTCGGCGGCCCACTCCACAGAGTAGTTGTTGCCCTCGAAACAAACTCCTTTGCTCTGTTTGTAATATTTGCGCAAAACCTCGATGACGGCATCCTTGAATTGTCTCTTTCCCTTAAGAGCCGTGTCGATGTCCTTTTTGGTCGAGATGAGCTGGCTGGCCACGATGGTGTTAAGCACCATGATGGGCAGAGCGTTGTTGAAGGAAGAACCCACCGCGCGGAACTCGAACTTATTGCCGGTGAAGGCGAAAGGCGAAGTGCGGTTTCTGTCGGTGTTATCGCGCAGGATAGTGGGAATTTTGTCGATTCCGAAAGTCATCCATTCCTGGTCGGTGTCCTTGGTGGTCACGCCCTTTTCCAAGTCCTCGAGAACCTTGGTCAGCTGCGCGCCTAAAAACACCGACATGATGGCCGGCGGGGCTTCGTTGGCGCCCAGGCGGTGATCATTGCCGGAAGAAGCGATGGAAGCCCTCAGCAGCAGGGCATTTTCATAAACCGCCTTGATTATGGAAACCAGGAAGATCAGGAATTGCAGGTTGGCATGCGGGGTATCGCCCGGGGTGAGCAGGTTCTTGCCCGTGTCGGTGCCCAACGACCAGTTATTGTGCTTTCCGCTGCCGTTGATGCCGGCGAAGGGCTTCTCATAGAGCAAGGCCGCCAGCTTGTGCCGGACCGCCACGCGCTTGAGCACATCCATGACCAGTTGATTATGGTCCACGGCCACGTTGGCCTCCTCGAACACCGGGGCACACTCGAATTGATGGGGAGCCACCTCGTTATGACGCGTCTTAAGCGGAACACCCAGTTTATAGAGTTCGCTTTCCGCGTCGGTCATAAAGGCGAATATGCGGTCCTTGATGCTGCCGAAATAATGGTCCTCGAGCTGCTGGCCCTTGGGCGAGGGCGCGCCGAAAAGGGTGCGCTCGGCTAAAACCAGGTCGGGCCGGCGGCAATAATATTCCCGGTCGATCACGAAATATTCCTGCTCGGCGCCCAGCGTCGAAAAAACCTTGGCCACGTCGGACTTGAAATACTTAAGAATGTCCAGAGCGGCCTTGTTGAGGACTTCTATGGAACGCAGCAGCGGCGTCTTGGTGTCCAGGGACTCGCCGGTGTAGGAGACGAAAATGGTTGGAATGCACAGAGTCGAGCCGCCCGGCGTTTCCATGATGAAGGCGGGCGAGGTCGGGTCCCAGGCGGTATAGCCGCGGGCCTCGAAAGTGGCGCGCAAGCCGCCCGACGGAAAGCTGGAAGCGTCCGGCTCGGCCTGCACCAACTGCTTGCCTGAAAACACTTCCAGCACGCTGCCTTCCCCCATCGGATCGATGAAGCTGTCGTGCTTCTCGGCGGTGGCGCCGGTCATGGGCTGGAACCAATGGCAGTAGTGAGTCGCGCCCTTGGAAATCGCCCAGGTCTTCATCGCCGAGGCCACGGTATTGGCCACTTCCAAATCGAACCGCTTGCCGCGCTCAATGGCATCCTGCACCTTGCGGTAAGTGTCCTTGGGAAGCAGCAGCTTCATGGTCTCCGGGCCCAAAACGTTGCAGCCGAAATAATCCGAAATCTTGGGGGCCGAGGATTTAAGGCCGTTGCCCTGATTTTTCCTAGTCATTTGCGCAACCGCCTCGCGGCGAGCATTTTCCATTGGGTTTCTCCATGATGAGGAAATGCGGGACTCTTCCCGCTTGCTGACAATGCTTATGATACCAAAGATGCCTCATTGGCGGCAAATATGCTTGAATCAGCCTGTGACGCGGAAAATATTGCTCCTGTCGATTTTTTTCCCGTTATCCGCCGGTCCGGCGCCGGCCTGCACCACGTTTTTAATCCCTCAAAGCCGGGAAAAAGTCATGGGGAAAAACTACGATTGGACTCATAACGACGGCATGTTGGTCGTGAATAAAAAAAACCTGAAAAAGACCGCGTTGGCGGCCAAGCCGGCGCAATGGGTTTCGCGCTATGGAAGCGTGACTTTCAACCAGCACGGCAGGGAATTGCCCCTGGGCGGAATCAACGAGGCGGGCCTGGCCGTGGAGGTGATGTGGCTGGATGATTCGAGCCACCCGCCTGCGGGCCAAGTTCCGCAGGTCAACGAGCTGCAGTGGATTCAGTACCAGCTCGATAATTATTCCAGCGCGGCCGAGCTGGCCGCCAACGCGGACAAAATCGTCGTGGCCAAGGTCTTCGCCCCGGTTCACTACCTGGCCTGCGATAAAACCGGGGAATGCGCGTCTATCGAATACATCAGCCGGAAACTGCGGGTGCGCGTCGGCAAGGATCTGTTCGTCAACACCATGGCCAACGATACTTACAACTCATCGACGGCTTTCCTTAGAAACTTCAAAGGCTTCGGCGGCGACCGCGATATTCCCTCCGGGGAAGACTCGCTTTCCCGATTCGTGCGGGCCTCATCCCTTGCGAAAAACTATGTCCAACAGAATCCCGCTGAAGAATATGCTTTTGGAATTTTACAAAGCGTGCATCAAACCGATCCCGAAAAAGCCACCCAGTGGAGCATAGTCTACAGCCTGGCTGCCGGCCACGTCGCCTTCCGCTCCCAAGGAGACTACAAACTTCAGACTCTCGCCATTTCCGCTTTTGATTATTCATGCTCCCAACCGGTCAAAACCTTGGAACTAAACCAAGGCTGGTCGGGCGACGTCTCAGGAAATTTTATCCCTTATACCCGGGCTCTCAACAGGAAGGTGGTCGAACGCGGGCTTAAGGATACGGGCGCCGAGCTTCCCCCGGAGCTCATCGACGAAATCGCCGCTTATCCGGAATCCGCCATTTGCCTGGAAAACCCGCCCTTGAATCTCTCGTATAAAGTCTCGGTTGACGAAAGCTTCGTTGAAGGGCTATAATATATTTGTGGTCACTTTAACTCCCAACGCCGTTGAAAAAATCAAGTCTTTCCTAGCCGCCGAGAAAAGCGCCAAGGGCAAAAGCCTGCGCATCATGCTCAAGCCCTCGGGCTGCGCGGGTTATGAATACGCCTTCGGTTTTGACGAAAAAACGGCCGAAGACGCTGTTTTGCCGCAAACCGGATTCGATGTTCTTATCGACAACAAAAGCCTCCCGCTTATCGAGAACGCGACCATCGACTACCGCGAGGATTCTCTGGGCTCGGGATTCAAAATATCCAACCCCAAGGAAAAAGGCTCTTGCGGCTGCGGAAAATCCAAGCAGTTCTAATCCCGGCGGCCCTTAAGCCGTTATCGCGATGGTGACACTCACCCCCAAGGCGGCGCAAAGAGTTCAGGCCCTGGCCCGCAATTTGGGCAAAACCCAGCCTATTCTCCGCGTCAAGGTGGGTTCCGGCGGCTGCTCCGGCATGAGCTATCAATTCGAGATCACCGATCAGCTAGCCGCCGATGACGTCGTCTTCGAGGGGCACGGCGCCAAGGCCGTGGTGGACCCGCGCTCGGATTTCTTTATCGGCGGCTCCGAAGTGGATTATTACGAAAGCCTGATGGAATCCGGCTTCAATATCCGAAATCCCCAGGCCAAAAGCACCTGCTCCTGCGGGACCTCGTTTGCCACCTAAAAATCCCTAGAAAATCCTGTCGCCGAGCAGCGAGACGGTCGCAACCAAAATTAAGGAGAACATCATCATAAGCTACCTCCTGATTCTCTTAATCCTGCTTTAAGGGTAATATCCCGGAATAATGAAGGAGTGATGCGGCGGTGAATTTAAGGTGAAGGAGGCGGATCGGATCGAATCAGCCGTCGGCGAATTTATAGCCTAGATTAACGACGGCCTGTATCTTTTCACCGGGGAGGCCCAGCTTCTTGCGCAGGTTCTTGATATGCTGTTTGAGCGTTTCGCTTGTCGCCATGGAATTATAGCCCCAAACGCAGTCCAGCAGATGCTGCCGGCTGAGAACCCTTCCTTTTGCCTGCAGCAGAACGGTCAGCAGATCGAATTCCTTGGGGCTGAGCTTGACGTCCTTGCCTTGGTATAAGACCGTGTGCTTATCCAGGTCCAACACGACATCGCCGGCGTGAATGACACGGCGGGGA
>Ga0155452_1279_pt1 | contig 11184 bp, 10 predicted proteins | sample RifCSPhighO2_02_FD_111900 | JGI IMG/M metagenome (GOLD analysis project Ga0155452, IMG submission 111900) | Elusimicrobia bacterium RIFCSPHIGHO2_02_FULL_57_9
TTGAAAGCCGCCGCGGCCGCTTTCTGCCTGGCCGTTTTCACCGTCCCCGCGTTCCCGGCGCAATCCGGCAGCCTGGCTCTCCACGTCAACTTCCAAGGCGTCTTGATGGTCACGGATTTGACGGCCAGTACCGGCCCCACGTCGGGAGATATCACCCTGCAATGGACCGCGCCCCGCTACACCGGCTCGTCCTTGCCCATGACCTATCAGATCAGGGCCTCAAGCTCCGCCAATATCAATACCACGGGGGATTTCAACGCCGCCCAAGCGCTTTCCGCCTTCTCCACGGCGACGATTCCCGCGCCGGCGGCGGCCGGCTCCACTCAAAGCATGGTGGTGACGGGACTTAATCCCTGCACCGTGTATTATTTCGCCATACGCGGCGCCGACAGCAACGCGACCCCGGCTCTCGGCGCCTGGCTGCGCAGCGTGCCCCAGAATTTCAACGTCAACAATTTCGCCGCCACCGATTGCCCGGTGATCCGGCCTCCGGTGGCGCCCGTGGGCTTGGACATTCAAATCACGACCGCAACGGCCCGGCTCTCCTGGCTGCCCGTGACCTATTTCTGGGACGGCGTTGCCTTCGCCGATCCCAACGCGCCGGTCGCCGAAGAACTCAGCGCTTACCACGTTTACCGCGCCACGGCCCCGACCCGGGCCGCATGGAACTGGATGGGCCAGGTCTCCACCGGGACTTGGAGCTGGACGGATTTAAGCAGCGGATCCAAATACTACTACAAAGTCAGGGCTCAAAACAGCTCCGCATTCTCGGCGGATTCCATGATACGCGCCCAGCAAACCCAAAATATTTGGGTCGTGGGCTATGACGGGCTGAGCACCTTGGAAATACCGGTTGCCTGGACGGTGGCTCTCTCGTCCTACAATATCGCGACCAGCAGCATGACGGGAAACGTCAAGGGCCGCGTCCTTAAATCCATTAATTTCGACGCCAAGAAATACGGCATTCAAGCCGCGCCGGACATGGAGCTGGGGGGCCTGGGCAATCTCCTGCTGCGCTTCGACAAGTCCGGCTCGGGAGTCGTCGCCTCCGTCCTGGCGCCCGAAGCCGCCGCCCTGCCTGAAAATTTAAGCGTCTTCTGGTATAACGGCGGCAAGTGGCTGCAGCTCTACGGCCGGCTTGATTCCGCCAACCAGCTCATGTACGTGCAGACCAAGTACCTGGGGCAATTCCAGCTGCGTTCGGCCGAGCGCGTCGGGGCCTTTGTCTTTAACGCGGCCGGCGTCTCCAACCGGACCATCACGCCCAATGGCGACGGCAAAAACGACACGGTGGTATTCACTTTCGACAACCCGCAGTTCTCCGAGGTCACGGGAAAAATCTTCGACCTCAAAGGAGCCTTTGTCGGCGGCATGTCCTCTGACCCCAGCCTCGATCCCAGCACCACCTTGATCTGGGACGGCAGGGCCGGCGGGCGGGTGGTGCCGGGCGGAGTCTATATCTACCAGATTTCGGCCGAGGGCAGGACCTTCACGGGCACCGTCGTGGTGATCAAATAGCCCCGGGCAAATCCGGCACCCGATAGGTCAAAAACCTGCGCACAAAGCCGGGGACCTGCCTGCCTTCTGGGTCTTGATAAAAATAACTAATATCCGCTATAATCAATGGGTAAGTAGCGGATAAGTAAAGGCGGCTTCAAAATTTATTAGATGAAAATTGTTCCAGATTCGGAAGCTGCCAGACGGATTGAAGATTTCGAACCTTTAGGGCATAACTTTGATTGGGATGAGGGGAATGAAAAAAAGAATCTCAAGCATGGCGTATCGGATGATGACATTGAGTCTATATTCAAAGGGTTTTTCTTCTTTGCGGGTCAAATAACTGAGCCAAAACATAGGGAGTGGCGAGGCTTAATACTGGGCAGAGATCTGAATGGGAGATGCCTAGCCTTAATCTTTACCGCTCGAGAAAACAAGCTTCGCCCCATTAGCTGCCGCTCCATGAGATCGGAGGAAAGGAGGAAGTATGAAGAAGAAGCCAGAGAAAGAAGAGATTGATCCTGTAGTCAAGGAGTTCGAGGGAATGGATATAGGCCCTGATCTGAACCCAAAGCAATGGGTTCAGATCAGGGCAAAAAGAAAAATCCCCACCTCATTGCTTCTGGATCCCGAGATGATAGATAAACTCAAGGAGAAGGCGGGGAGAAAAGGCTTGAGTTATCTCGCCTTGATGAAGATGATCGTCTACGAAAATATGGGAAGGTACTAACTGAGGTGCTCCCAAGCAACTGAGGCATCGCTGACTGTCGAACCGTACCCGGCTGCACTCCGGCCACGGCGTCTCCTCCGCGCCCCAAATGGGTGCGGTGTCCGACAGAGGAATCAACAAGTGATTTTCGGCCCGGTCTTCCCCAAAACTCTATTTTCTGGCGGCAAGCGCGAAATTGAAAAAGTAGCGGTTGATGTCTTCCAACTCCGTGCGGTACTCTTTGCCTCCGAGCCAGGCGTCGCAAAGCAGTTCGCGCGCTCGCGCAAGCTCCTTTAAGCGGCGCCTCCAGCGCGGATCCTGGATGGAGAGATCCAAAAGCTCAAGGGCCCTGATCATGGCGCGTTCAAACAGCCGGGGATCCCTGTTTTTCCAATGCAGCGCCCGGCTTACCTCGCTTCCCACATTCCCCAACTGCTCTGCCAGGGAAAACCTGCCCCACCCGCCGGCCGCCAGATCGGGATGTTGAGTCTTCATGGGGCCTCAAGGATGGACCAGCTTCTTGACGATCCGCAAGATGCGCGTTCGAATTTCCGGATTGTCGACGCCTCGCGAACGGTTGTTTTGAGAAGGCCTTACATTGATCATTGAATCAAACTCAACGAGATCTTTTTCCGGCTTCTCGGGATAAATATTGATGCCCCATAAATGCTGCTGTTTGGAGCCATCCTCCAGGAGCAGGGCCTCTTCATCGCAGTGGAGCTCTCCGCCGATGGCCAGCATTCCCCGCTCCACGTCCACGGTGGCCTTGACCATTTCGCCGAATTGTTCTTTGGCCAACGCCATGACATCCGATAAAGAAATCGGCTCTTTCAGAATGCGTATTTCCATAAAAACGGAGTGTCGAGAACCGACATTGTACTAATTTAGGCAGGTGGGACGCATCCTTAAAAAACCGGCCATTCTATAAGTCTTTGCCCGCCCTTAATTTTTCTTTTACCAACACTTTAACTTCAATTTAACCGCAGTTTAACATCTGTCCATTATACTTACCCCCATGAGCAAGAATTGGATCATGGCCGCAATCCTGCTCTTCGTGCTGCTGCACGCGCCTCTGCGGGCGACCGCCCAGGGCAGAAGCGTGGTGACCCTGCCCATGATGGACCGCACCGCGCAGAGCTACGCCCTAGGCGACGGCGGGGCCTACCTCCAGGGCCTAAACTCTTTGGGAATTAATCCGGCGGGACTGCATTCTGCGCAACCGGAGGTGATGACTCAATACCAGCAGCTCCCCCTGCAAACCAGCCTCGCCATGCTGGGCGCCAGTTACCCCCTGCTTCCTTTTCATACAACCGTGGGCCTGACTTACTTGAACCTGCGCTCCTCAAATTTCGAGAAGCGCAACGAGTTCGGCGATTCCGAGGGCAGTTTCAGCACCCAAGACCAAATGTTCGGCATTCACCTAAGCCGCCCCGTGGGAAGCGCCTATCCCGTGTTTTTAGGCATGAGCGTCAAGATCCTGCAGTTCGCCGTCGCTTCACAGAAAGCCGGGGCCATGGCCCTGGATTTAGGCGCCCGCTACCGCCTGAGCGGCCTGCCCTTGACCTTGGGCGTTTCCGCCGTCAACCTGGGCAAGGGCCCGGTCTTCGAGCAGCAGGAGTCCAAACTGCCAACCAGCACTATCTTTTCAGGCGCCTATCATATCAGCGAGTCCCTCTCCGCCTTGGGCAGCCTGACCCACGGCAGCAACGAAGGCCGCCAGGAGTTCAGTTTCGGCATGCAGTATTGGGTAGGCAATTTGTTCGCCATGAGAGGCCGCTACAGCGCGGCGCGCAGCGATGTGAGCGCCGGCTCCGGCATCCATAATATGGCCATGGGTCTTGGCTTCAAGCTCTTCGGCCGCCATACCCTGGACTATTCTTTCCAGCCCTTTGATTCGGCCTTATCCAAGTCAGGAGCCGTAGGCTCCCACCGCATGACCCTCACCATGAGATTTGCCGCGCAAGGCGTGTCCAACCCGGGAGTGCTCAACCGGGTGGCGTTGGGCAGGAAGGGCGAGGGCAAGAAGGATGTCACGGCCCTCGAGCTTAAGAATTCCGCTTTACAAGCCATCAAGAACGGCCAGTTCGCCATGGGAGCCATGCGCATGCAGCAGGCCCTGGATTTGGAGCCCGGCAATCGGCAGATAAAGGCTTGGCTGTCCAAAATCGAGGGTATTGGTGAAATCATGCCGCAGGCCCAAGGCGCCGAAGAGGCCATGGCTTTAACCAGAAAGGGCGTGGTGAAGTACGTGGAGGGGGCGGACATTAAGGAAGCGCTGGGCTTGCTTAGACAGGCCTATACCGCCTCCGACAACGCTCAAATTCTGGACCTGCTCAACCATATCGAGAGGCAGTCGGGCCAAGCCCAGGCGACGCGCAAGGTGATGGGCGGCGAACTAGGCTTAAGCTTGATCGAGGACAAGCTCAAGGCGGCCCGCGCCGCGGTTTACGAGGGGCGGCGTGCGGCGGCGGTTAAGAGCTGCGAGGAAATCCTGCAGCTTGAGCCGCGAAATACCAGGGCCCTGGAGGTTCTGGGCAGCGCCTACTATTTGATGGGAGATCGCGCCAAGGCCAAGCAAACCTGGCTTAAGGCCCTTCAAATAGAGCCCAATAACCAAGCTATAACCGATTATCTCAAACGACTGCAATAAATCATGGAGCCATGACTATGAAAAAGGTGAGAATGGCGTTAATTCTAGCCGGCTTAGGCGCTTGCGCGCAGACCGGCAGCTTGGAGGCCGCGACCTTGGCCTGGGATGCGGTCACCACCAACGCGGACGGCACCGCGATCACGGATCTGGGCGGCTACCGCGCGTTCCGCTCGCTCGCCTCCCTTCTGGGCCGAACCACCACCCAGGTCATGGCCGATGCCAGTGTTACCAAGATTGACGTGGCGGCTCCGGCCACTTCCTTGGCATTAACCGGCTTGGCCGCGGGCGACACTTACTACTTCAGGCTCACTGCCTATGACACCTCCGGCAATCAATCGGGCTTTAACGTCGATGCCGGCGGACTGGACGTGCAGGTTTCCACATTTACGCCTGTCCCGTCCTTTTCCGCTTGCGACGCCAATAAGGATGCAGCCGCCAATGTGGTGGATGTGCAACTGAGCGTCAACCAGGCTCTGGGAGTGGCGTCTTGCACGGCGGACATCAATGGAGACGCTCTGTGCAACGTGATCGACGTGCAAAGAATAGTCAACGCCGCCTTGGGAGGCGCCTGTGTCACGACTCCGTAAGTTGTTGCGATTTGGAGGTCATGCGATGAACTCTATCGGGTTGCCTTTTCTCTCTTCCTTTTTGGCCGTGGCCCTGCCGGCCGCGTCGGCCTGGGCGGCGCCGACCCTGACGGTCGGAATCGCTTCGGGACAAGCCGCTACCACGGTCAGCGTCCCGATCAGCTTCGATCCAGTTACCGACTCTGTTGCGGGCATACAATTTAATCTCACCTTGCCCGCGAGCTTAAGCACCGGCGCCGTCACGGCCGGCGCCGTCCTTAATGCGGCCGGCAAGAGCGTGAGCGCGAATAAATCCGGCAACACCTGGACCTTCATTATTTTTGGGCTCAATCAGAACGCCATAACCGCCGGCACGCTGCTTACGGCCCAATTGATCATCGCCCCCGGCACTGCGGCCGGGACCCTGAGCCTGCCGGTTTCCGGCGTCATCTATTCGGATCCCAGCGGGTCGCCGATTGCGGCCGGCGCCAGCACGGGAGGAACGGTGACCGTGACCGCCCCGGCAGACACCACGCCGCCGGCCGTCTCCATGACGGCTCCGGCGAGCGCAGCGATAGTCTCCGGCAGCGCGGTTGCCGTTTCGGCGACCGCTTCCGACAACATGGGCGTGGCAGGCGTGCAATTTAGGCTCAATGGCGCCAATCTCGGAGCCGAGGATACTGCGGCTCCCTTCTCAATCTCGTGGAACAGCACCCTGACCCCTGACGGCTCCCACACTTTGACCGCGGTTGCCCGCGACGCGGCGGGCAATAGCGCCACATCAGCCGCCAGAACCGTCACAGTCTCCAACATCCCCGCGCCGCCGCCTCTAAGCACGGGCCCGGTCGTTCTAGCCTGGGATGCGGTCACCACCAACGCGGACGGCACGCCTATCACCGACCTCGCGGGCTACCGGATATTTCAGTCGCTTCAGAGTTTGCTTGCCCAAACCACGGCACAGGCCATGGCGAATGCCTCCATCGTCAAGATCGTTGTGCCCTCCACTCAGACCTCCTACAGCATCCCGAATCTTGCGGGACCAAACACCTACTACTTCAGGCTGACCGCCTTCGACACCTCCGGCAATCAGTCCGGCTTTAACGTCGATGCCGGCGGGCTCGATGTCCAGGTCTCAACCTTTATTCCCGTAGGCTCCGGCGGCGACATCACCCCGCCGGCCGTGGCCGTCACTTCCCCGGTCAGTGGAGCCGTGATCTCCAGCCAGTCTGTGACCGTGGTCTCCGCTTCGGCTTCGGACAATATCGGGGTGGCGGGCGTTCAGTTTAAGGTGGATGGGCAGAATTTGGGAACTGAGGACACGGCAGCCCCCTATACCGTGGCCTGGAATACGGCCCTGGCGGCTAACGGCATCCATACCCTGACCGCCGTGGCCAGGGACGCGGCCGCCAACAGCGCGACCAGCGCGGCCGTCACCGTGACCGTCAACAACAGCGCCGTCAACAATCCGCCGGTAGTCTCACCCATCGGCGCCAACATCGCCGATGTCGACGCCGGCGCCCCGGGCATCCAATTCTATGAGGGGACAACCGTCATCTATTCGGGACAGGCCTCCGACGCCGACAACGATCCCTTGACCTGGACTTGGTTCTATGCCCGCAACGGCGCAGCGCGCGTGAGCTTCCTTTCCGGCAGCGGGACCGTCTCACAGGCATCGTTTAATTATCCCCTAGGAAGCGCCGGCACCAACTATCAATGGATCTTGAGCGTTAGCGACGGCAAGGCGACCAGCGAAAGCACTCTTAATGTCTCGATCATCGCCGCTCCAACAGGAGCGCCGACCCTGACGGTCGCTTCGGCCTCGGGGCCTGCGGGGACCACGATCAATCTTCCCGTCAGTTTTAGTCCCGGCGCGGCCTCGGTGGCCAGCCTTCAGTTCAGCCTCACCTTGCCCGCGAGCTTAAGCACCGGCGCCGTCACGGCCGGCGCCATCCTTAATACGGCCGGCAAGAGCGTGAGCACGAGCCGGACGGGCAACAATTGGAACTTCATCGTTTTCGGCCTCAATCAGAACACCATCGCCGCCGGCGCGCTGCTCACGGCTCAATTAACCATCGCCGCCGGGACCCCGGCCGGGGCGCTGAATCTGCCGATTTCCGGCATCATCTATTCGGACCCCAGCGGAACCGCTATTGCGGGCGCCACGAGCACGGGCGGCACGGTGACCGTCACGGCTTCCGGGGCGGATACCACGGCTCCAACCGTGTCCATCACCTCGCCCTTAAATAATTCCTCGACTCTGCGCAACGTCACGGTGCAGATTTCAGGCTCCGACAATGTCGGGGCGACCAAGGTGGAACTGTGGGCGGACGGCCGGTTGGAGCAGAGCCAAGCCTTTAGCCCGGCCTCGCCGACGTTCTCGGCGACGTTCTCCTGGAAAGCTCCCAAAGCCGGGTTCCACACCCTGCAGGCCAAGGCCTATGACGCGGCCGGCAACGCGGGCCAGTCAGCCCTGGTCACCATTCGCGTGCACCCGCCTGGATCGACAACGGTCAGATACTCAGGCGGCTTCATGATAGTTGGTGATTTGACTCTTAATGGAGTGGAGTGTTCCGTGCCCATCGGCGTGGTTTCAAGCTCCGCCGACTTCGCCATCAATCCAGAATCTACCGGCAACTCCCTGCTCGAATCCCTCAAACGCGCCGATGAGAACGGCCGCAGAATCAAGCGGGTGGGCGCTGCCGTGGAAATCGAGGCTGCGGACCTAAACACCCTCGATTTTATCACGCAATTCTCCCAACCTATCCTCCTCACCGCCAAGTACGATCCTGTGAGGGTGACGGATCCAAGGCTTGTGGGAATATTTTATTGGGATGAGGCGCGGTCCCGTTGGCAAAACATGCCCGCAGCCAGCCTCAACACGGCCAATAACACGGTGTCGGTGCTGACGGACCATTTGACCACGTTCGCTGTTTACGAGGCAGAACCGGCGGGCACGGCCGCGGGCAGCCTTGAGTTCGGCGAGGTGTTTTCCTTCCCCAGCCCGGCCAAGGGAGGGAAAGTCACCATCCACGTGGAACTGCCCCCGGTTGACAGCGTGGAGGCGCGGATCTACGATCTCAATGGGCGCTTGATGCACCGGATGGATTTAAACGGCCCCAGCCTGGGAATCAACGGCAAGCAAGCCTATGAGGGGGCCTGGGACATATCGGGGATGGCCTCGGGAAGTTACATGTACGCGGTGTCGGCCGTCAGGGGCAGCCAGGCGGGACGCATACTCAAGAAGCTGGCCATTATAAAATAACATCGCGCCAAATCATAGGCTCGCCGGGGCGGCCGGGACCGATCTCGGGTGGAGCGCCCGCAGCGTTTTGAGCATGGCCTCGCCGTACCCTGGTGGCAACTTTCGTCTATTGGGAAGTAAGCAAAGGCCAGGTGTCCACCTGGGAGCCAATGGGCCTAAACCGTTTTTTCGCCGTTCTTTTTAACTTCTTCCTGATAACAGGACATGACTCTGTCTTCCAATGACTTGCGAAAATCCATGTTGATCGGGTGGGCTATATCCTTGTAAGTCCCGTCCGGAAGCTTGCGCGACGGCATGCATAGGATAAGGCCCTTATTGCCCGAAATAATCTTCATGTTCCGGACCACGAAGCAATTGTCAAAAGTAACCGTCGCGAACGCCTTCAACTTATCCTCGTTGCGCAAATGGACCCGAACTTCCGTTATTTCCATGGTCTTCCTTGATTGCGCTCCAATCAGCCATGGCAACTGGTGAGGAAAACGTTCCAGGGATACCCCTGGAGGCGTTTCAGGCATTTTTCCCCGTCCTGGTGGGATGAAATAAAACCAAAGACGGAAGAGCCTGATCCCGACATCCGCACCCCCGACGCGCCCAACTGCGCCAGGACTTTTCGCGCTCGCTCCACGTGCGATAAAACGGGAAGCCTCGCCTGCTCCAGGCGATTAAACAGAAGCGACTGCCATTCTTCAATAGGCCTGCCCTTCTTAAGATTGCGGACCAGTTTATCAAGATGGGACAGCCTTGTCAACACGTCGGCGGGGTCCCGGGCCGGCAGGTTCCGGTAGGATTCTGCCGTCGAGACTTGGACCCCTGGATAAACCAATATCATATAGGGCAAGGAGTGCGGAATAACCAGAGGCTTTAAACGATCCCCGATGCCGGTGCCGATGCAAAAAGCGGCGGGCTGCAAAAAAAACGGGACATCCGCTCCCAGGCGCGCGCCCAAGCGTTTAAGCATTGCCTTTTTCTTGGCGTCGATCTTTATGTCTAAGAGCTTGGCCAAACCCAGCAAAGTTCCGGCGGCATCCGAGGACCCCCCTCCCAACCCGGCTCCCGCGGGAATGCGCTTGGTCAGGCGGATGCGCACGCCCCGGCCTATTTTAAAAGCCCGGAAAAAAGCCCGGGCCGCGCGAACGACCAGGTTGTCCGGACCCGCGGAAATCGGGGGAATGCCGCCGCCGGATTCCACTTCCAGCTCAATCTTGCCGGAAGTCGTGGCCGTAAAATCAAGAACATCATAAAGGTTGATTTTAGCAAATAGGGTCGCCAGGCGATGGTAGCCGTCCGGGCGCTTGCCGGTGACTTCCAAAAAAAGATTGATCTTGGCGGGACAATTAAGCTGCATGGTCAATCGAAGTCAATATTAATCTGATCGAAGCTGATATCCAGGGAAAAACCCCTGCCCGTCATGGCGATGCTGCGCGGTATATGCCGCCCCTTGTAGCGGGAAAACTCTCCCAATCTCAAGCGATAAGCCGGGCCGGATAAAGAGCTTAAATTATCGGCTCTGCGCGCCGGCTTATCCAAATACAGCTGCCAGCCCGGCGCCTCAATGCGGCGCGAACGCCACTGTTTTTTATACGTAGCGGGGCGCAGGGAAAAAATCCGGCCGGAAAGATACTCGCGCAAAGCCGAAAAGGTCGAAGAGGCGGCCTCAAGAACCAGTTCCTGCGGCACGCCCGGCATCTGCAAGGGGTCCATGAGAAACCCCTCTTTGTTAAGGCGAATCCTGAATACCGGGGTAAATAGCGGCCCCAAAATATCGACGTCAAGGTCGTCGGGGCCCTTGAAAGTCAAAATCGCCGAATACTTAAACGGCTGCCCTCCCACCCTGCCGGATATCTCGCAAATACCGGAAAGCTTGCGAATCCCCCCTTGAACCTTGCTCAAATAATCAAGATAGTAAACGCCCAACTGCTCGCTCGCTAATTCAGGCTCAAGCCGCGCGCTTTTTCTGGGAGCGGGCGCCGCGGCGGGGTAGAGGGATTCCGCCCTTTTCCAGTGCCGCCAAGCCTCGAGCTTCCGGCCCATGCCCGCGTAAACATCCCCCAGGTGTTCCCAAACCGTCTCATCCTCGGGCAGAATCTCCAAAGCCTTGAGCAAATCCGCCGCGGCTTCGGTGGATTTGCCTTGCTTGAAATGAATCCAGCCCAAGGAATCCAAATAAGCCCCGTTTTCCGGATCCAAACGCAGGGCTTGGCGCACGAGATTTTCGGCCTCCGCCAACTTCAGGCCCCGGTCGCCCAGGGAATAACCCAGGTAATTGAGCACCGAAGCGTCATCGGGCTTATGGGACAGCAAAAGACGAAATTCTTTTTCCGCTTCTTCTATTTTTCCTTTTTTCTCCAACAGAACGGCCAGTTGATAGCGCGCATCCCGGTATTCCGGCTTTAATTGCGTTATCCGGCGCAAAATATTTATTGCGCGGCCCTCTTTTTTGAGGTCCTCGTATCCCAACGCCAGGAAATAGGCGACTTGGTCATTGGCCGGCCAGCGCTTA
>Ga0155452_1198_pt2 | contig 10891 bp, 9 predicted proteins | sample RifCSPhighO2_02_FD_111900 | JGI IMG/M metagenome (GOLD analysis project Ga0155452, IMG submission 111900) | Elusimicrobia bacterium RIFCSPHIGHO2_02_FULL_57_9
GCTGGCCGCGCTTGAGTCTCGGGAGCAGCTTAGGGAAGTGCTCACGCTCGCCGATATGGTATTCATCACCGCGGGCATGGGGGGAGGCACTGGAACGGGCGGCGCGCCGGTGGTCGCGGGCCTGGCCCGAGAGATGGGGGCTTTAACCGTCGGGGTCGTCACCAGGCCTTTTGACTTCGAAAAACTCAACCGTGCGAATATCGCGGAGCAAGGCATTCAGGAAATGCGCAAGAATGTGGACACGCTGCTGGTGATTCCCAATCAACGCCTGCTCGATATCATCGACACCGATACAACGGCGGAATCCGCCTTCCGATTGGCCGACGATGTCCTGCGCAAATCCATCCAATCAATTTCAGACGTCATTACCGTCTCGGGCGCCATCAACATGGATTTAAACGACCTCCGGGCTGTAATGAAAGGCGCGGGCGAGGCCTTGATCGGCCTGGGAGAAGCCTCGGGAGCCGGCCGGGCCACCAAGGCGGCTAAGGCGGCGATCCATTCGCCTTTGCTTGAAAACGTCGTTATGGACGGGGCCAAGGGGCTGATCGTCAATATCACGGGGCGCAAGGCGACCCTCAAGCTCTCCGAGATAGACGAGGCCATGGGGCTTATTGCGGGGGCGGCCAGCCAGGACGCCAAGATCAAGATGGGCAAGGCCTACGATGAATCGCTGGGTGACGCCATCCGCATTACCGTGATCGCCACCGGATTTCCGCCGCGCCGCTCCCGCAATCTCTTGCGGGCGGGCTTTCGCCCGAAGCTTTACGGAGTTAATCCCCAGCGGCGCGACCATCTATTGGAACCGGGCGAGCCGCAGCCCTCGGCAGATGGCCTTCCAGAGGACTTGACCAAGCCGGCGTTCATGCGCCTTAAAGTGAGGAAATTGCGATAGCTATGGCACTCGACCTGCAGGGACTGTTGCAAACCTTGGTGGACAAGAGAGGAAGCGATCTGCACATCCGCGCCGGCGGGCCGGCCTATATGCGCGTTGACGGTCAATTGCTCCAGGCGGCCGGCGAGCCGCTGAGCCAAGCCCAGGTAGATGCAATGCTTCAGACGGTGGTAACCCCTAGAGCCAGGAAGCTTTTCGAGAAGCACGGCGAATGCGATTTTTCCTTCCAGGCGGGAGAGACCGCGCGTTTCCGCGTGAACGCCTTCCGACAAAGACAAAGGTTGTGCTTGGCCATCCGTTTGATTTCCACCAATATCCCCACCCTTCAGGACCTGCGTCTTCCCATCGCCACCATGCGCAAGATCGCCGACCACAGCCGGGGGCTGGTGCTGGTCACCGGCATCACGGGAGCCGGGAAATCCTCCACTTTGGCCGCGATGGTCGAATATATCAATGAGACGCGCTCCGAGCACATCATCACCATTGAGGATCCCATCGAGTTCATCCATAAGGACAAAAAATCCATCATGAGCCAGCGCGAGGTCGGCGAGGACACCGAAAGCTTCGCGGACAGCCTGCGCATGGCCATGCGCCAAGACCCCGACGTCATCCTGGTGGGCGAAATGCGCGATCTGGAGACGACTTCGGCGGCGCTGACGGCCGCCCAGACCGGACATCTTGTTTTCGCAACCTTGCATACTATCGATGCTATTCAGACCATATCGCGCATCATTGATCTTTATCCTCCCCACCAGCAGGCTTTGATCCGCATTCAGTTGGCCGAGAGCCTTAGGGCCGTGGTCAGCCAGCGGCTTTTGCCCTGCACCAAGGGCGGCCGCGTCCCCGCGGTTGAGATTCTGGTCGTAACGGCGCACGTCAAGAAGCTGATCGAGGAAAATAATTCCAGCGGCATCACCCAGGCCTGCGCCAAGGGACAGTTTTACGGAATGCAGACTTTTAATCAATCCCTGGTCAAATTATTCAAGGATGGCCTGGTCATCGAGGCGGATATCATGGAAGCCGCTTCCAGCCCGGATGACGTCAAGCTGGCGCTTAGGGGCATAGAGCAGGAAATAAAACCGGGGTTAGGTTAAAAGAGTTCTTTTAGAAGTTTGACGCCCGCTCAAGCCGCAGGCGTAACGGGGGCTATCACATGTTCGCAGAGGGATACATAGGAATCGCGGGAACCATCGGAGTGGGCAAGTCCACGCTCACGACTGATTTGGCGCGGGCTCTGAATTTCGAGCCGATCCTGGAGGAAGTGGACGGCAATCCGTATCTGGACAGTTTCTACAGCGATATGAAGGGCTACGGCACCATGATGCAGGTCTGGCTGCTCAATCATCGCTTCCGCCAGCACCGGGAGTTCGTCACCCGAATCAGCCTGGGCAAAATCCGAGGCGTGGTCCAGGACCGGACTATTTGGGAAGACACCATTTTCGCGCGCATGCTCAACGCGCATCCCGATAAAATAATTTCCGATCTGGATTACAACACCTATCTGGATCTTTTCGACAACATGGTTCTGCGCGAGCTGGTTTTCCCCCAACTGCTGATTTATCTCGATATAAAGCCGGAGACGGCCATTACCCGCATCCATTCCCGCGGCCGGGCCATGGAGCAGTCCATTACCCTCGATTACCTGACGGCCTTGATGAAGAACTACGAGCAGTTTATCCAGGAAATGGAAGGCGCCGGGGTTCGCGTATTGCGTTTGGATTGGGAAAATTTCCGCTCCGTCTCCGATGTGGCGCGGCTGGTTCATGAATATTCGCTTAAGCCCTCCAGCTTCACTAAATGGGTCAGGCCGCTTAGGCGCGCGCCTGTGACGATCAAGCCTGTTGCCGCGAATGTCAATGTCTGATGCGTGATGGCTATCGATATTCTTCCCAGACGCTGCCTGCGCGGGGTTACCCCCTATTCGCCGGGCAAATCCATCGCTTCGGTTCAGCGCGAGCTGGGGCTTAAATACGTCGTAAAACTGGCCTCCAACGAGAATCCCCTGGGGCCCTCTCCCCGGGCGATGTCGGTTTATCGCCGGGCCGAAAAACAATGCGCGCTTTATCCCGAGGGAGCCAGTCCCCAACTGCGCCAGGCCGTCGCCCGCTTCCACAAGCTTAACGCCGATTGCGTGGTGGTAGGCAACGGGTCCGACGAGCTGATCCGCCTGCTCTGCGAGGCCTTTATCGAACCGGATGACGACGTTGTCGTGTCGCAGTATGGTTTTATTCGCTTCCGCCAGCAGGCCGCTTTAATGGGGGGACGCGTTCTCGAGATCCCCATGGTTGATTGGACGCATGACCTGCAGACCATGGCCATGGCTGCCAGCGCCAGAACTAAAATCATTTTCGTGGCCAACCCCAACAATCCTACCGGCACTTATAACAGCGAAGAGGAGGTCCGCCGCCTCTTGGACGCTGCCCCCTCCTCCTGCCTCGTAGTGCTCGACGAGGCTTATTGCCAATTCGCCGCGCAGTGGGATGATTACCCAAAAAGCGTGCCTGGGTTGCTTAAGGAATACGACAATTTGGTGGTGTTAAGGACCTTCTCCAAGGTTTACGGCTTGGCGGGCTTGCGCGTCGGCTACGGCCTGGCTAATCCGGAAATACTGAGCTGGCTTGACCGCATCCGCATGCCATTCAACGTGAACCTTCCCGCCCAACAGGCCTGCACCGAGGCTCTTAGAGACGCGGCTTTCGTGCGCCGCAGCGTCGCTTTGGCTTTAAGCGGCCGCGAGAATTTAAGCGTTTCCTTGCGCGAGCTTGGCTTCGCGGTTCAGGACGGCGCGACTAATTTTCTATTCGCGCGCTCTCCTATCCCCGGCCGCGAGCTTTTTAAGGCGCTGCTTAAACGCGGGGTCATTATCCGTCCGTTGGATGAATACGGCCTGAGCGAACATGTGCGTATTTCCGTAGGCAATCGCGCCGAAAACCGGACGCTGCTGGGGGCCCTTAAGCAAGTCCTAGGGGTCGCGGTTTGAAAAAGCGGAAGAAGGGCTGGATCATCGCCATGGATGGCCCTGCGGGGGTCGGCAAGTCCACGGTCGGCCATCTTGTGGGCAAGGCCTTGGGTTATCATTTCATCAATACGGGGGAGATGTACCGCGCCCTGACCTGGAAGGCGCTTGAGGCCTCAGTCGATCTCAATGATGAGAAAAAGGTGCTGGCTCTGGCCAAGCGCCTGCGCTGGGAATTCCGTTTGACCGAGGAGGGAACGACGCTGCGAACCTATATCGACGGCCAGGGCGTGAGCGCCCAGATCCGTGATGAGCGCGTCAGCCGGTCTTCAAGTCTGGTGGCGGCTAACCCGGGGGTGCGCCAATTGCTTTGCCGGCTGCAGCGCAGGCTCGGAAACGACGGTGGCATCGTGATGGAGGGCCGCGATATCGCCACCAACGTATTCCCGGATGCAAATTTTAAAATTTATCTGGATGCCTCAATCGAGGAGCGGGCTCGCCGCCGCTACCGCCAGCTTAAGGCGGCGGGCCAAGCAGCCAACCGGCGCAAAATCCGCGAGGCGATATTGACCCGCGATCTTAACGACATCAAGCGCAAGATCAATCCCCTCAGCCAGGCCCCCGACGCACTCGTCATCGATTCGACCCAGCTGACTCTGCGCCAAGTGAGCCGCAAGATTTTGCGTCATATAAAACAGCATGCCCGATGAATTTCCGGTTGACTCGCCCCCCTGGCTGCGCCGCATATCTCAGGCCTTGCTCTGGACGCTGGTCCGGCTTTTTTGGAAGCCCAAGATTTCAGGGTTCGAGCATCTGCCCCGGAGCGGCCCCGTGATCATCGCCGCCAACCATGTCGCCTTGATCGACGGCCTCTTGCTGATCATGCTCGCCGGCACCGCGCGTTATACCTACGGCTTGGCCAAGGCCGAGCTTTTCCGCATTCCTTTTTTAGGATGGTATTTTAGGAGATCCGGGATCATTCCCTTGAACCGCAAAGGCGACGTCGCAGCCATGCGCGCCTCCATCGATTTGTTGCGGCGCGGAGCCTGCGTGGGCCTGTTTCCCGAGGGAACCAGGAATAAAACGGGGCTGCCCATGCGGCCTAAGGCCGGGGTGGCCTTTTTGGCCGGTTATAGCGGCGCCACGGTGATTCCCGCCCGATTTTTGGGCAGCGACCAATTTTGGCGCCTTCGTCCCTTTGAGCTGCGGCTGGCTCCCGGCCTTAAGTTCGCGGGGAATGTCGAGAATCGCGACGAATGCCTGGGTTTTGCCCAGAAAGTCATGGATATTATTTTTTCACTATAATTAAACCACCCTAGGAGAAGTTATGGATATCGAGAATGAAACCATGGAAGCCCTGCTGGCTCAACAGGCGGCCGTATCGAAGAAATTGGCCGATAAGGAGATTGCCTGGGTCAAGGTGATCCAGGTCAGCCAGGAGGAAGTTCTAGTCGACATTGGCGAGAAACGCGACGGCATTGTGCCCCGCTCGGAATTCGATCAGCCTCCCGCGGCGGGGCAGCGCATCCCGGTGGTCTTGGCCGGCTCCAGGAGAGACGGAAGCGCCACGTTGTCTTATAAGCGGGCCCAGGCCCAACTCGGCTGGCAGAACGCGGTTAAGGCTTTTAATGAAAAAGTGCGGGTGCGGGGGCAGGTCCGTTCTTCCATAAAGGGGGGTTTTTTAGTCGATGTCGGCGGCGTCACCGGGTTTTTGCCCGCCTCGCTCTCCGACCTCAGGCCGGTGCGCAGTCCCCAGCGCATGATCGGCATGGGCGTGCGCTGCTATATCATCGAACTGAACCAGGATAAAAAGCAGGTGGTGCTTTCGCGCAAGGCGGTTCTTGAAGAGGAAGCGGCAAAAAGAAGGACTAGGATTCTTTCCGAATTAAAGGTGGGCCAAGTCTGCGTGGGACGCATCGTGAAAGCCGGCCCCCTAGGCTTGACCGTGGATATCGGGGGCGTGGAGGGGTTTGTGCGCGCGGCCGATATCGCTTGGGGCGCCCAGAAATCGAGCCATGAGCGCGGCACGAAGCTTAAGGTGAAGGTTCTCGCCAAACCTATGGCGGCTAACGCCAATTCTGAAGGCCGCCAGGGCGAGCCGGCCGCCGTCGGCACGGCCCTTTTATTGGGAATCAAGCAGTTAACGTCCAATCCCGCCGATGCCATCCGCAAGAAGTATCCCCCGAAAACCGCGATTCAGGGCAAAGTGCTGGAAGCCGGCGCCGCCGGGGTGAAAATCTTTCTGGATGCCAAGATATCCGCTGTCTGCCCGCCGGCCGAAACCGACCCGGATGCCCCTTGCAAAGCCGGCGACCGTATTTCGTGCGTTGTGACGGGAATTAATCCGGATACCTTCGATCTCGTTGTTTCAATCAACAAGTTCAATGAGATACGGGACCGCAAAAAAGTCGCCCAATATCTCAAAGCGCCGCCGCCTTTGACGCTGGGGCAGCTGCTTTCTCCTCAGGAAGAAGATAAGCCCTGATGACGCACGATAAGGATGGCGTGCGCCATGCGCATGATCCTTTCACCTCGTTTAAGCCGGCGTCCTCATGGCGGCTGATTATTTCCCGCTTAAGCTCCCGGTTCGCGGCTATTTTTATCGCGTTTGCCTCCGTCGTTTTCCTGGGCGTCATGTATTTGGTCTTGCGCGAGGCGGGTTCTTTCTCGCGCCGCAAGATTGATTTTCCTGCGCGGCCTCAATTGGACGCGGCCATCTCATCGGCCGCGGAGCGCTTGAAGGTAAACCCCCAGGATATCTCGACCTTGGTCGAAATGGGAACGCTGCATTTTGAGAAAGGCAAGGATTTTTACGCCGACGCCATCAACGAGCTGGAGGAAGCCAGGGAATTGGGCGCCCTGGATCCTCGGATTTTCTATTGTCTGGGGGTCATGTATCAAGAAGTCGGCCTTTATTCATTCGCCTTGGATGAATACCGGCGGTTTCTGCGCCATTATCCCGACGATAAGGAAATACGCATGCTGGCGGCCAAGTTGTTGTACCGGCAAGGCGACTATCAGCAGGCCGTCAGCGAATACGAGAGGCTTAAGTTTCATTTTCCCAATGAAAGTCTCATCGAGGAGAATCTGGGTTTAAGCCTTTGGGGGGCCGCCCGGGCTGCGGACCCAAAGGCCGCGGACCCCAAAGCCACGGATCGCGCCGTCGAATCCTTTAACCAGCTTAAGACCATGGGCAACGAGCCCGCTAAGAGGGCCGAGTTTTATTTGGGCAAGATCGCCTACGAAAACAGCCAGTATGAAAGAGCCATGGAGCATTTCAAAAAATTCGAGCTTCAGGAAATGGACTTCGGCATTCCCGGTGAAACGATCAACGCCGCCTTGGGCTCTACCTACCAGAAATTGGGACGCTGGGAGCAAGCCAGGGCTTTTTGGGAGCTGGTTCTCAAGGATATCCCCACGGATGAAAAGGCCAGCGCGGCCCTGCGCGAAATCAAGCGCCGCCTGCCTCGGAAAAAAATAGAATCAAAAACCTCGTGAAAACCCTAAGCGGGATCGCGAGCGCGCTGCTGTTTTTCGCCCCCCTTTGCGCCTGGGGCCAATTCGGCCAGAACCAAGTCATCATCCGGGATTTCAACTGGAAGATCCGCTCTACGGAACATTTCGACATTTATTATTACGAAGGGTCGCAGCCCCTGCTTAACGATGCGGCGCAAATTCTAGAAAACGCCTTCAATCGCGTTTCCAGGGCTTTGGACATTCAGGTGGATCCTCCACCCTGGGCCTCCGAGAGCGTCAAGAAAAAAAGCAAATGGGAGCGCCGGCCGTTTTTTTTATACGCCAGCCCCAATGATTTTCAGCAATCCGCCATCGCGGCGGTCGGCGACGGCACGGGGGGCATCACCGAGCCGTTTAAAAACCGCTTCATGGTTTATAACGACGGCACGAGGCGCTGGCTCGACGAGGTCACCACCCATGAGTTCGTCCATATCATGCAGTTTCATGTCCTGGTGTCCGGCTTCTGGCGTTCGGGGAAAATATTAAAGACCATCGTTTATCCGCTATGGATGATGGAAGGCATGCCGGGAGTGATCACCCACGAGATAGAGTCGTCTATTGAGGAAGTGACGATCCGCGACGCGGCCACCTCCGGCGGGCTGCTCCAATTAACCCGCTTGGAGCATTTCGGCCATCTTAAGCCGCATCAGATCGTCCTGGCTTACAAGGAGGGGGCAGCGGCCTTGGAATTTTTAGCTTCGCAGTACGGCCGGCGCAAGGTCGGCGATATGCTCAAGCTTTTCGAGTCCCGCTTGGAAACCAGCCAGGTCCTTTCCGAGCTGATCGGGCTTGACGCCTTCCAATTCGATGAGAAATTCCGGGAATACGCCGAGACTAAATACCGCCGGGAGATCCGCCTTAATAACTTACGCGAACCCGAGGCTTATGGCGCGGCTTTGACCCGCGCCCCCGATAGTATACCCCAGTACAATACCACGCCGGTGTTCTCCCCTGATTACAAGCGCATGTATTATCTGACCACCGCGGCAGGCCATCCGGCGCGGATTAAGGAAATGGATTTAAAAACCGGGAAATCGCGCAGCCTTAATATACCCTTTGTGCCCATTGAAAATATTCCTCTGGGCAATTTCGCCAATATTTCCCGCGTGATGGGCATATCCAAAGACGGCCGTTGGCTGGTCGTGGCGGGCACGAAGAATCACGGGGATTCGATTTTCCTTTACGATTTAAAGCGCGGCAAGCTTGAGAAGCGCCCGCTGTCCGGGTTCATGACCATCTCCCAACCGCAATTCTCGCCGGATGGGCAAAAGATCGTATTTTCCGGAATGAAGGAGGCCTTCACTGATCTCTATGTCTATGACCTGCGCTCGCGCGAGGTGTCGCGTCTGACCGAGGATCCTTATGACGATGAGATGCCTGTTTTTACGCCGGATGGCAACTCGATTATTTATTCAGCCGAAATCATCGATCCTCTCGATCGCGATCATATCGAGCGGCGTCTTTACCGGTTGGATTTGAGGGACCGCTCGCTGAGCCGCTTGGAGACTTCCGGCGGGGAGGCCAGGGATCCGGTTGTTTCGGCCGACGGCAAGCGGGTTCTCTTCGTGCTCAACGACGGCCGTAATTGGGAAATCTGCGAGCTGGAACTGGAAACGGGCCGGGTGACCCGCCTGACCCGCAGCATCGGCGGGGCTTTTACGCCCGCCTATGTTGAGGAGGGGGAAATCGCCTTTTGCGCCCTGCGCCGCGGCAATGTTCATATCTACAAGGGTCCTCGGCCCGATTTCTTGGCCGAGCATGTCCCATCCACCGAGCGCGCGGTTTCCGGACCGGCCAAATTCAAGCTGCCGGGAATGGGCAGCGTGCAAGGCTCGACCGCGCCCGTGTCCATGAGCCCGGAGCGTCCCTACCGCTTCAACTATTCCACCGACCTTTTCTTTCCCGCCTTTTTCTTCTCTTCGGTGGGCGGATTTTTCTGGACCAGCTATTGGCAGGGCTCGGATATGACCGGCAGGCACCAGAATTCACTTCTGGTTAATTTCCATTCCGGGCAAAGCTTCGATTATATTTCCCGCTATCAATACTCCCGCTACCGCCCCCAGCTTTTTGTCGGAGCCGACGGCATCGGGCGCCAGGACATTATCGATGAGTCCACCGACGATCTCCTCGACAGAACCGTGCATACCCAATTCGCGGCTGCGAGTTACCCTTTGGACCGTTATCACCGCGTCGAGGCGCTTGTGCAATCGGCCACGGAAAGACGGATGGACACCACGGTAAGCAAGATCGAGCATCGCGAGGCGCGCGCCATGAGCTATTCCTTCATCCGCGATACCGTGCGCGGGCGTTATCTGGTCGCCACCGGAGGAAACCGTCTGCAGCTTTCCTACACCCAGTTGGGCGAAGTCCTGGGAGGGAGCCAGCAATATTACATCGCGGGCGCCGAGGCCCATCAATATGTTGCCCTGGGCAGCCAGAATGCCCTGGCTTTAAGGGCCGCCGGCATGCAAAGCCTGGGTCTTGATCACCCCCAGTTGATTTTAGGCGGATTGGGGGGCGTGCGCGGTTATGGGCGCAGCACCGTCATCGACGTGGGCAACCGCCTGGCCGTGGGCAACGCCGAATGGCGTTTTCCTATTTTCAAGGATTTAAATTATTATATGTGGTACTTTTTCCCGGATTTTTATTTCAAATCCATTTTCGGCTCGCTTTTCACCGATGCCGGCTACGCCTGGGACGATTCCAACCAGATCACACGCCTGCAGTGGCGCCAGGTGCGCCACTCGGTCGGGATCGGCATGAGAATCTATACCTTCATCCTGCAGGAATTTCCGCTGATCGTGTCCATGGACTACGCCCAACGCACCACACAGAACGGCGGCATTTTCTACGTCTATCTCGGGCATTTATATTAGGGCCGCCGAATGCGAATAGAAGGGGTCGGCGTCGAAAGTTTGGTTAAGCGCTTCGGCACTCCCCTGTACGTTTATTCGCGCAGCATCCTGCTTGATCGTTATCGGACTCTGGGCGCCGCCTTTGTGCGCAGGAATACCTTGATTTGTTACGCCATGAAGGCGAATTCCAACCGCGCGCTTTGCCGTATTTTAGCTCAAGAAGGAGCGGGCGCCGATATCGTTTCCGGCGGGGAGCTGCTGCGGGCGCTTAAAGCGGGATTTAAGGCGTCGAAAATAGTTTTTTCCGGCGTGGGTAAGACCGCCGAAGAAATGACCCTGGCCTTGCGTCATGGGATACTGACTTTCAATCTCGAGTCCGGCGAAGAGCTGTCGGCCCTGGAGCGAACAGCCATGCGCTTGAAACGTCCGGCGCCCATTTCTATCCGGCTTAACCCCGGTATCCGCGTCCGCACTCATCCCCATATCGCCGCCGGCCGCTCCGAGGATAAGTTCGGCGTGGATAAGGCCCAAGCCTTGGCCCTGTACCGATATGCCGCGCGCAGCCGCTGGCTGAAGGTGAAAGGCATTCAGTTCCATATCGGCTCGCAAATCGCGCAGGCCCGTCCCTACGAGCTGGCCGCGCGCGAGGTGGTCCGGCTCATGGGAGGG
>Ga0155452_1068_pt1 | contig 10872 bp, 7 predicted proteins | sample RifCSPhighO2_02_FD_111900 | JGI IMG/M metagenome (GOLD analysis project Ga0155452, IMG submission 111900) | Elusimicrobia bacterium RIFCSPHIGHO2_02_FULL_57_9
TCGCAAGCCCTGGTCCGGGAAGCTCAAATCAAGTCCCTGCCTCGGGCCAGCAAGGAGAGGCTGCTTTCTTGACCCGACTGCTGCGGGCCGGCCTAATGATGCTGTCCTCAACGGCCTGCGCCGCTGCGCCCAAGGCGGGCGTCCCCCTGGCCTTGGCCGAACAACGCGCCGAGAATATTTCCGAGATACGCTACAGCCTGCTCTTCAGAATTCCCGAATCGACGTCCGCGCCGGTGCAGGGCCAAGAAACGCTCCGTTTTATCTTAAAAAACTCGTCCTCACCGCTCATCATCGATTTCCGCCCCGCATCCGCGGCGGCCGTAACCGTCAAGAAGGGCGCGCGCGATATTCCCTTCCAATATGTCAACGAACACATCGTCATTGCCGCCTCGCAATTAAGTCCGGGCGAAAACAGCCTGGATATAAGCTTCGCCGCCGGCGACGGGCCCCTGAACCGAAGCGCCGAATTCCTCTATACCCTTTTTGTTCCGGCGCGCGCCAGAGAGGCTTTCCCCTGCTTCGACCAACCCAACCTCAAGGCCCGCTACGATTTGACCCTGGACATCCCGGCCTCCTGGAAAGCCGTGGCTAACGGCGCGGAACTTTCCCGCTCCGAAAGCGCCGGCCGGGCAAAGCTGCATTTTGCCGCCACCAAGCCCATCAGCACCTATCTTTTCGCCTTCGCGGCCGGCAAATTTAAAATCGAGACGGCCCGGCGCGATGGGCGCGATTTCCGCTTCTTCCATCGAGAAACCGACGCGGCCAAAATCAAGCGCAACCGCGACGCCATTTTCGACCTTACGGCCCAATCCCTACGCGAGCTGGAAAATTATACCGGCATGCCCTATGCCTTCGGCAAATTTGATTTCGCGCTAATCCCCTCCTTTCAATACGGAGGCATGGAGCATCCCGGCGCGGTGTTCTATAATGCGTCCACTCTTTTTTTGGATGAATCCGCCACCTCGGACGAACGGCTAAAGCGCGCCCATCTCATCGCCCACGAGATCGCCCATATGTGGTTCGGCAATCTCGTGACCATGCGCTGGTTTAACGACGTATGGCTTAAGGAGGTTTTCGCCAATTTCATGGCCGATCAATCGGTCAATCCCTTATTTCCCGCAGTCAGCCATGAACTGCGTTTCCTGCTTGGGCATTACCCGGCGGCTTATGAAATCGACCGCACGGCCGGCACGCATCCCGTTGTGCAGAATCTCGAAAACTTAAACGAAGCCGGAACGCTTTACGGCCCCATCATCTACGACAAAGCGCCCGTGGTCATGAAGCATTTGGAAAGAATGATCGGGGCCAAGGCCTTCCGGGAAGGGCTGCGCGATTACCTTGAGGCATACCGTTTCGGCAATGCCGCGTGGGATGATTTGATCGCCATTTTTGAACGCCGCGCCGGCAGGGATCTGGGCTCATGGAGCCGCATGTGGGTCAAGGAGCCGGGCTATCCTAAAGTTTCGCTTTCCTGGTCATTGGACAAAGAAGGGCGCATTCGATCCTTAAGGGTGAGCCAAACCGACACATCGGGGCGCGGCAGACTGTGGGATCAAAAGCTGGAACCGGTATTATTTTATTCAACAGGCGCCAAGGCTTTTTCCGTCGACCTGGCCGGTTCAAGCTCCCTCATTAAGGAAGCGGCCGGGCTGCCGGCTCCCGACTTTATCCTTCACGACCGTTCGGGCCTGGCCTACGGTTTATTGGAGCTGGATAAGACCAGCCGCCGCTACCTCCTCAATAACGCGCAGTCCCTGGCAGATCCCTTGTTGCGCGCCGTCGCCTGGCTTTCACTTTGGGACTCGCTGTTGGAACGGCGGACATCGCCCCGGGATTTCCTGTCCGCCGCTTCGGCCGCCCTCTCCAACGAAAGCGACGAACTTAATGTTCAGAACCTTTTGAGATCCATGCAAAAAATCTATTGGCGCTTTTTGCCGGCCGAAGAAAGGCGGCTCGCGGCCCCCGGAATTGAAGCCCGGCTTTGGGAACTGATCGGGAAAACCGAAGGTCTCTCTCTAAAATCGGCTTATTTCAAAGCCTTCCGCGCCGTGGCCTTGACCCCCGCCGGCGTCAAGAAACTGGAAAAGATTTGGCGCAATGAGCTGAATATCCCGGGGCTTGAGCTTTCGGAAAACGACATGATCAGCCTGGCCTTGGAGCTTGCCCTGCGCGATACGCCGGCCTCCCCGCAAATTCTCGCGCAGCAACGCCGCCGCATTGAAAATCCGGACCGCAAGAAACGCTTCTCATTTTTGATTCCCGCGGTTTCCGGGAGCCGAGAAGAGCGCGCCGCTTTTTTCGCCGGTCTTAAAGACATGAAAAACCGGCAGCGTGAGGAATGGGTGGAGGCCGCGCTAAAATGCCTGCACCATCCGCTCCGAACCAAGGACTCCCTTCCCTTAATAACCCCGAGCTTGGAGCTGCTCGAGGAAATACAAAAAACAGGCGATATCTTTTTTCCCAAAGCCTGGGTCGCCAATACCCTGGAAGGCCACGCCTCCAGGCAAGCCGCGCGGCACGTCAAGCTTTTTTTGCGCCGCCACCACAAATACCCGCCGCGGTTGCGCCGCATCATCCTCCAATCCGCCCACGAATTATTCATAACCGCTAAATTTAATATTCTTACACCATGATCAAACGCGCCAAACGCAGCGCCGTTTCCCTGCTTTCGGCGGCGGCCGCCGCGGCCGCGCTGGCCGGCATTCTGGCTTTCTATGCGGAGCTTAAACTTTCTCGTCTGGTCCTGGGCGGGCTGGGCGAGAGCTTTTCAACCAGGATTTATGCCGCTCCCTTCATAGTGGATGAGCGTATCGCTTCCTCCCCCGATCGCCTGATGCAACGGTTAGAGCGGCTGGGGTATTCAAAAAACGACGGCATGAGCGCCGCGGGCCAATTTTCCTGGCAGGATCCCAAGCTCAAGGTTTATTTGCGGGGATTTAAATCCCCGCGGCAGGCTCAGCAGCCGGGTCTTTTTGAGCTGACCCGCCAAAAAGATTGCTGGAAAATCGTCGACTCATCCGGAGCGGCCGTCCCATCCACAACTTTCGAACCGGAGCTGGCCGCGGAATTGTCGGGGCCAAAAAATGTGCGGCGCGAGCCCGCCGTCGCCGCGGAAATCCCCGAACTGCTCAAGAAAGCCGTTGTAGCGGTTGAAGATAAGAGATTTTACTGGCATTGGGGCATCGATTACCGCGCCGTTGGACGCGCCCTTAAGGCCAATCTAAGCGGCCGCCGCGGGCTGCAGGGCGCCAGCACCATCACCCAGCAACTTTCCAAGAACATTTTTTTAAATCCCAAACGCAATTTAAGAAGAAAAATCGCGGAAGCGGCCCTGGCCTTGTATCTGGAAATGCGCTACGGCAAGGAAAAAATACTTGCCCTTTATCTTAACCACATTTACCTGGGCCAGGACGGCTTAACCAGCGTGGCGGGAATCAAAGCCGCCGGCGAATTCTATTTCTCAAAAGCCTTAAAAGACCTGTCTTTGACCGACTGCGCGCTATTGGCCGGCCTGATCAGCTCCCCCTACCGCTATAATCCCTTTCGCAACGCTCAGGCCGCCAAGGAGCGCCGGGATTTCGTGTTAAAGCGCATGCACGATGAAGGGGTGATCACGGCTCAGGAGCTGAATCAGGCGCTGATCAAGCCGATCGAGCTGCGTCGCGCCAAGCCGATTCAGGGCGAAAAGCGGGATCACGATTATTTCATCGCCGAGGTGATCCGCCAGCTTTTGCCGCGCTACGGCGACGACACGCTTTTCCGCCACGGTCTAAGCATTTATACCAACATGGATCCGCTGCTGCAAAGAGCCGCCCAGCGCGTCATGCGCTTGGTCAAGCCTCAAGGAGCCCTTGTCGCTCTGGAGCCGAACACCGGACGCGTATTAGCCTTGAGCGGCGGACGGGATTTCGGCGAAAGCCAGTTTAACCGCGCCACCCAAGCCCAACGCCAGCCGGGAAGCGCTTTTAAACCCTTGGTCTTCGCCGCGGCCCTGGAAGCGGGATTTACGCCCGCCACCATCTTGGAGGATAAACCTAAAAAATACCCCAAGGCTTTGCTGGAAACTTGGAACCCCTCCAATTACAATGGAATTTACTACGGCACGGCCACCCTGCGCCAAGCCTTGGCCCATTCTCTTAACGCCGCCACCTTGACCCTCGCTGAAAAAACCGGGACGGAAAAAATCACGGCCTTCGCGCGGAGGCTGGGCATTCAGAGTCCCTTGGAAAACAGCCTGGCCACGGCGCTGGGCAGCTCAGAGGTCAATCTTTTGGAAATCTCAGGGGCGTATGCCTCTTTTGCCAATGGAGGTTTCCGGGTCACCCCGCAGCTCATCGAAGCGGTGACGGATGCCGATGGGACTATTCTTGAGTTTTCCCGCTTCGAACGCGAGACGGAATTCGATCCGGCTCTCAGTTATCTGATGACGTCCCTGCTTCAAAGCGTGGTCGGCGAAGGAACCGCCAAGGTGCTTTTGCGCCTGTCTTGGGACAGGCCGCTGGCCGGCAAAACCGGCACCACCAACGACGGGCGCGACGCTTGGTTTATCGGCTATACGCCGGAGCTTTTGGCGGGAATATGGGTGGGCGATGATCAGCACCGCGCGATCAACGCCACCGGCGCCAAGGATGCGCTTCCCATTTGGGCGGCGTTCATGATGCAGGCGATAGCCGATCTGCGCCCCAGGCAGTTCGCCCAGCCGCAAGGCTTGGTATCCATCACTATCGACCCGGTCTCCGGTCTGCGCGCGCGCGCGGGCTGCCCCGATCGCCGCAAGGAATTGTTTCTGACGAACACCGAGCCCCCGGGCTATTGCGCGCTTCACCGGGGAGGGGTTTTCGGCTGGTTCAAGCGCCTTTTTGGTAAAATCTAACCTTGAATCCTATTCTTTCCGCGCTTATCCGGATTGTCCTGTCCACTCTCGGCCTGGCCGTTTCCTTTTTGCCGCGGCCTTTCGAGCTTTGGCTGGGGCCGCGCCTGGGCCGCCTTTATCTGGTTTTGGATCCCCGGCGGCGGAAAATCGCCTATGACAATATCCGGCGCTGCCTGCCCGAGCTTAAGGAAGCCGGCTGGAGTCGCCTGCTCAATGAAAATTATCGGCATTATGGAATCCTGGCCCTTGAAATTCTTCATATGCTTTCCCCTCTGCCCGGGCATTATCGCCGCTACGCTCAAAAAGTCAGCCGGTTTGAGGGCTTGGAGAATTGGAAACGGGCCCATGACAAGGGAAAAGGCGTGCTTTTCGTCTCGGCTCATTTGGCCAATTGGGAGCTGATGGCGGCCGCCGGCGCCCTGAGGGGCATCCCGATAACCATGGTGACCCGGCATTTAAAGCCTGAATGGCTGCATAAGAAAATGGAGGCGGTCAGGCTCTCGGTCAACATCCGCTGCGCCTACCCGCCGCGCACCATGCCCCTGGTGCTCAAGGGCTTGCGAGCAGGCGAGTCCATCGGCTTCGTGCTGGACCAATACGCCCCCCCGCCCATGGGAATTCCCGTTCCTTTTTTCGGCGTTAAAGTGGACACCCTCGCCGCGGTCGGCTCTTTGGCCCAACGCACGGGAGCGGCCATTATCCCCGCGAGGCAGAAGCGCGACGCCTCAGGCCTGGTTCACGGGATCGTCGAGCCGGAGCTGGATTTGGGCCAAGCCCGGAGCCATCCCGCCCAAGCCACGGAAATTCTAGCTCGCAAAGTCGAGGATTGGATCCGGGCCAACCCCAGCCAATGGCTTTGGGTTCACCGGCGGTTTAAAAACGTGGTCTGGCCGTTGGTCTCAAGCGCCCTAAGCCTTCTGCTGCCTTTATTGAGCCCCGCGGCGGCCGCGTCTTTTAAAGGCGAAAGCTGCGCTTCCTGCCACGCCCATATCCGCGATGCGGCCGGCTCCAAGGAACCTAAGCCGGCGGAGTTCTTCGGCGAATATGAGGCGGCCATCATCGGCGGCGGGCTCTCGGGCCTAAGCGCGGCCTACTCTCTTAAAGACAAAAAGGTCGTGGTTTTGGAGAAAGACGACGAGCCCGGCGGCAAAACCCGGCGCGAAAATTTCTCGCGCTGGTCCTACGCCTCCGGCGCGGTGTACACCTCGGAGCCGGAAGGGCCTATTCTCAAAATGTTCTCAGAGCTGGGCATTTATCCCTTAAAATTCAAAAGCCCGGTGCATATCTACTGGGAAAACGGGCGCCTGCTCGAGGAGTGGATTTCCGAAAAGGGATTTTCCGAAGTCGCGTCGGATGACGCGCAACGCGCCCAGCTTAAGGGATTATGGGCCAGGCTTAAGCAGATCGACGCCGAAGGCAAGTTGACCATTCCCATACAGGAGTCCGACCCCCAAGCGCTCCAAGAATACGATTCCATCAGTTTCTGGGATTATCTGCTCAAGAATTACGGCCGTTTCGCGGCCCAAATCGGCGACTATTACTGCCGCGATATTTTTGGGACCGGGGCCAAGGACTATTCCGCCTTCTTCGGACTCATGTACATGGCCTCCGAGATTCCCGACTCTTACAGCTGGCCCGGGGGCTTAGGCGAAATCGCGCAAGCCCTGGCCAAAAATCTAGGCGGTCGAATCAAAACCGGGGCCATGGTCGAGCGGGTGATTGCCTCCCAAGACCATGTGCGCGTGATTTTCCGCCGCGGGGACAAGCGCTATGAAATCAAGGCGCAAACCGCGATCCTGGCCGTTCCCAGCTTTATTACCCGCCGGATTACCACCGGACTCTCCGAAAAAAAACAAAAAGCCCTGGCCGCGGTGCGCTATTCCGCCTACGCCAACGTCGCCATGCAGTTTAAAAAACCGGTTTTTGAGAAGGCCTTCGTGCTCTGGACCCCGAAGCTGTCCTTCGCGGACATCACCTTCCCCGGGGGCGAGCGCCTGGAAGGCCCTCCGTCCAAGCAAGTCGGGCAGGTGGCCCAGGCCTCCATGCCCATGGGCTCTGGCGATGGCCGGCGCTGGCTGCAGTCTCGCTCCGATGAGGAAATTCGAAAACTGGTGCTGGCGGACGTGGAAAAAGTGCTTCCCGGGGCCGCCGCTCAAATCGAGGATTTAAACATCATCCGCTGGGGCCATGCCATGCCTATTATGGGACCCGGTTATTTAAGTAAAATCCAGGAAGAGCTGCGCCGTCCGGAAGGCCGGCTGTTTTTTGCCGGCGTTGACACCCAGGGTCCGGCTATTGAGGGCGCCATGTTTTCAGGTTTTCAGGCGGCCGAACAAGCTCGGCGATTTTTAAGCCAATGGAAAAAATAGAGGTTCAAAACCCGGATTTCGGCCTGCTGGCCGCCATGCTGCGCAAGGTCGATTTTTTCACGCCCCTGACCATAGGCCAAATAGAACGCCTTATCCCCTATATCATGCTTTTTTCCTGCCGCAAGGGCGAAACCGTATTTAAGCAGGGAGAAATAGGGGACGCCTTTTACATCATTCAAAGCGGAAAAGTGGAGGTAAAGGTCAAAACAGGATTTCTATTTTCCAAAACGGTACAAAACCTCGGACCTGGAGACTTTTTCGGGGAAATCGCCCTTATTTCCCGGGAGCCCCGCACCGCGACCATAAAATGCCTTGAACCCGTCGCTCTTTTTGTCCTGGCGGCCGGGAATTTTGACCTTGTTCTCAGGCAAAATCCGGCCGCGGCCGCCGAAATGAAGAAAATCGCCGAGCGGCGGAAATTCGAGTCCCTGCGTCAAACCGGCTGATGCGGGAAAGGCACTTCGTAGCGACGGGCTACGTGGTCCGCGATGGCAAAACCCTGCTGCTTTTCCACAAAAAGCTCAAAATGTGGCTGCCTCCGGGCGGGCATATCGATGAAGGCGAGCTTCCAGAAGAAGCGGTGCTGCGCGAAATCCGGGAAGAGACCGGCTTGGAAGCGGAGATCCTTTCTCCTAAAAGAGCCAAAGAATCTCAAGAAGACGGGGTCCGCACTATGCATATCCCCGACCACGTCCAGCTTGAGAATATTCCCAACCATCCCCAACATATCGATCTCATCTACTTTTGCCGGGCACGCGACGGAAAAGCCATTTTCTCCCCCGCCGAGCATGAAGGCATGAAATGGCATTCTCTCGAGGATTTAAAAGGCTCTCATGTCCGCGGGGAAGTGCGCCAAACCGGGGTAATGGCCATCCGCGCCGTCGAGAAATTGGACCTGGAAAAGGCATAAAAGCCTTGACCTGCGAATCAAAAACAGCGAAAATCTGAGTAATTCCAGGAATCAGGAGAGTTAAAATGGCGAAAAAAGCGAATGCCGCATTCATGAAGGAACTCAAGCCCAGCCCGGCCTTGGCGAAGGTTGTGGGCGCTAAGCCCCTTCCCCGCACCGAAGTGGTCAAAAAACTCTGGGTTTATATTAAGAAAAACAAGCTGCAGGACGCCAAGAATCGGCGCAACATCAACGCGGACGAGAATTTGAAGCCAATATTCGGCGGAAAGGGCACGGTTAATATGTTCGAGATGACCAAGCTCATCAGCAAGCACCTAAGCTAACCTAATTTCTCAAGCGTCGCAACTCAAAACCCCTGCCGATATGGCCGGGGTTTTTTTGGTATAAACTGAGGCTAGAAACCTGGTGGCGCGTACGGGATTTGAACCCGTGATCTCCGCCTTGAGAGGGCGATGTCCTAGGCCGCTAGACGAACGCGCCGCAAAAACCAGGATTTGAAGATTTTAGCATGAATAACCGGCCCAAGCCAATCCCGCGCGAGCTGCTTTTCGGCAATCCCGAAAAGGCATCGCCGAAGCTATCTGCCGACGGCAAGCAAATGGCTTTCCTGGCCCCGGAGGAGGGCGTGCTTAATATATGGGCCGGCCCGGTGAGCGGCGCAGCCAAACCCGTAACCGCCGACCGCGGCCGCGGCATACGCAATTATTTTTGGACTGAGGACGGCCGCGGCCTTATTTATATCCAGGATAAAGACGGGGATGAGAACTGGCATCTATACCTAAGCGATCTCGCAGGCTCCGCCCCTCAGGATCTCACCCCCCACCCCGGCGCGCAAGCCCAGATCGTGGGCTCGCATTGGCGTATCCCTGACGAACTCTTGATCGGCTTGAATGTGCGCGACAAGCGCCTGCATGACGTTTACCGGCTTTATCTTAAAACCGGCGAAATGAGGCTGGAGGTTGAAAACCCCGGGGATGTGACCGGCTGGCTGGCCGATAATGCATTCAAGGTGCGCGGCGCCAAGGCCATGCGGCCGGACGGCGGCACCGAGCTTCGCCTGAGGCAAAACCCGCAAGACCCCTGGAAAACCCTCATGTCCTGGGGTCCGGATGATCAAGGCGGCGCCCATGGCTTTACGCCGGATAACCTTGGGCTTTATCTGGAATCAAGCCTGGACTCGGATACCACGGTCCTTTGGCAAATCAGCCTGGATAATAAAGAAAAAAATATTTTGGCTGCGCGCGAAGGAGCGGACGTCGGCGGGGTGATGATCCATCCCGCGGATTTCCACATCCAGGCCGTGGCTTTCGAGCAGGACCGTCTGCGCTGGACCCTGCTGGATCAATCCCTCAACGAGGATTTCGCCGCGCTTGAAAAGCTGGCCGAGGGTGATTTTCAAATCGTCAGCCGCGACAACGCCGATCAAACCTGGCTGGTTCTCTATAATAACGACCGCGCGCCCGCGCGCTATTATCGCTACGAGCGAAAAACCAGGACAGGGTCCTTTCTATTCAGCACGCGCCCGAAACTGGAAGAGCACGCGCTTTCTCCCATGAAACCGGTTGAAATCGCGGCGCGCGACGGCCTTAAATTGCAGGCCTATCTCACGGTGCCCGCCGGGATGGAGGCTAAATCCCTGCCTCTGGTGCTCCATGTCCACGGCGGGCCTTGGGTGCGCGACAGCTGGGGCTATCATCCCGAGGCGCAGTGGCTGGCTAATCAAGGCTACGGCGTGCTCCAGGTCAATTACAGGGGATCGACCGGCTTTGGCAAGAAATTCCTCCATGCCGGCGACAAGCAATGGGGCGCCAAGATGCAGGACGACCTAAGCGATTCGGTCCTTTGGGCCGTCAAGCAAGGCATCGCCGATCCCAAACGCGTGGCCATTTACGGCGGCTCTTACGGCGGTTACGCCGCCTTGGCCGGCGCGGCCTTTACCCCGGATCTTTACTGCTGCGCGGTGGATATCGTGGGACCTTCCAATATCATCACCCTGATTAAATCCATCCCCCCATACTGGGAACCCATGCGACGGATTTTTGATTTGCGCGTGGGCGACGTGGACACCGAAGCCGATTTTCTAAAGAAACGATCCCCCCTGTTCTCGGCCGATAAAATTAAAATCCCTCTGCTCATCGCGCAAGGGGCCAATGACCCGCGGGTAAAGCAAGCCGAGGCTGAAATGATCGTGGAAGCCCTGCGCGTCAAGGGCAAGCCCGTGGAATATATGCTTTTCAAAGATGAAGGGCACGGCTTTGCCCGCCCGGAAAACCGCCTCAAGTTTTACGCCAAGGCCGAAGCTTTCCTATCCGAACATTTGCGGCGAGTTGGTAGTCAAAGCGCGCCGAATTTGGCAAAATGGCCTAGTTGAAGATATACACCAAAACCGGAGACACCGGAGAAACCGGGCTTTGGGGCGGCGACAGGGTCCCCAAATACCACCCGCGCGTGGCGTCCTACGGAGACGTCGACGAGCTGAATTCCTGCTTGGGCGCGGTTTTAGCGGCTCTGGAGGGAGATAAGGCCCTGGCGGAGCTCGCCGGAAAACTCAACCGGATTCAGGAAGAGCTTTTTATCGCCGGCGCTCTCTTGGCCACGCCGGAAAACAGGCTCAACCGCCTGAGCCCCCCCCTAGACCGAGGTCTTCCCCCGGATGCGGCCGCCAGGCTTGAGCAGGAAATAGACGCCATGAGCGCGGATTTAAAACCGATGACCCACTT
>Ga0155452_1021_pt2 | contig 10700 bp, 7 predicted proteins | sample RifCSPhighO2_02_FD_111900 | JGI IMG/M metagenome (GOLD analysis project Ga0155452, IMG submission 111900) | Elusimicrobia bacterium RIFCSPHIGHO2_02_FULL_57_9
ACTTCCCGGATGGACTCCTCCCCCCGCAATATCGCGATCAAGCGGTCAAAGCCGATCCCGATCCCGCCGTGGGGCGGCGTCCCGTACTCCAGGGCGTTAAGCAGCAAGCCGAACTGCCGCTGTTGTTCGTCCGGTGAGAAACCCATCAGGCTTAATATTTTTCTTTGAACCTCAGGATGATGATTGCGCATGGAGCCCGAGGCCAGCTCCACGCCATTAAGCACCAAGTCGTATTGATGCGAAAGGACGTTGCCCGGATCCGAGTCTAGTTTGGGTATTTCCGACTCCAAGGGGGCGGTGAATGGGTTGTGGGTGAAAGTCCAGCGCTTCTCTTCGGGCTCCCACTCAAGCAACGGAAAACGCAGCATCCAATGAAGGCTCCAGGGTTTGCTGGGAGCGGGCTTGATTCCGGCGATGAGTTCCTTGCGGATGGACCCCAGGCAGGCCGCGGCGGCCATGGCCTTGTCGGCGGCGAAAAATAAATAGTCTCCCGCGGATGCCGTGAACATCTTGGTCAAACCTTCGATCTCGGCGGGGCTCAGGAATTTAAGAATGGGCGAAGCAGGTCCCGCCGTCTCCCATTTAATCCAGGCCAGCCCCCTTGCGCCGTTGGCTTTGGCACAATCGGTCAGCTTGTCGATATCAGCGCGCGAGAATTCAGCTCGGGCCTTTATGGCCCGCACTGCGCCGCCGTTGCGCGCAGTGTCGCCGAAAACCTTAAAAGCGCTTTCTTTAAAGAGCGCGGTGCAGTCCTGGATCTCGAAGCCGTAGCGCAGATCCGGCTTATCCGAACCGTAGCGCCGCATGGCTTGCTCATACTCCAGGCGCGGGAAAGGTGTCTCGATCTCCACGCCCATGGCCTGGCGGAAAATCGCCTTGAACATGGATTCGACCGCGGCATGGATGTCCTTTTCGTCCACGAAAGACATTTCCATGTCGATCTGGGTATGCTCCGGCTGGCGGTCGGATCTTAAATCCTCGTCCCGGAAATTTCGCGCCAATTGAAAATAGCGCTCGACTCCCGAGGCCATCAGAATCTGCTTGAAAATTTGCGGCGATTGCGGCAGGGCGTAGAAAGTCCCGGGGTTTAAGCGGGCGGGCACCAAAAAGTCCCGGGCTCCCTCCGGCGTAGCCTTGGTCAGAACCGGGGTTTCCACTTCCAGAAAGCCCATTTGATCAAGCTCCCGGCGCGCGATCATGGCGACTTTGTGCCGCAGGGTCAAATTCTCAAGCATCCGGCGGCGGCGCAAATCTAGAAAGCGGTATTTAAGCCGGATTTCTTCGGAGACGGTGGTGTATTCGTCGATTTCAAAGGGCAGGGTCTTGGCTGTGTTGAGCACCGAGATTTCCGAGGCCCTGAGCTCGACTTCCCCGGTCGGAATTTTAGGATTCTCGGTTCCCTTAGGCCGGCGCCCGACCGTGCCGAAAACCCGGACCACGAATTCGGATCCCAATTGGCCGGCGGCAATAAAGGCTTGGGCGTCTTCCGGATGGACCACGACCTGCGCCAGTCCCGAGCGGTCGCGCAGATCAAAAAAATAAAGTCCGCCATGGTCGCGGCGGGAATGCACCCAGCCTGCCAAGGCTACCCGAGAGCCGCTTAGGGAAGCGTTGAGCGCGCCGCAGGGACTGGTGCGCAACGAGCTTACGCCTGGATCAGGCAAAGCGCCTCCAATTTCTCGGGTTTTTTGATCCAATAGCGGCCGTCGCGTGTGTCGATCAATTGAGCGCGGCGCAGGGTGGCCAAGGCTCGCGTCAATGGCTCGCGCGTGGTGCCCACGATATCGGCCAGTTCCTGCTGGGTATAGGGCTCGTTTAAAATCAAGCCCTGGTCGAGTTTTTGGCCTCGTTTGGAGAGATCGCAGAAAGTCTTGGCCACGCGCCCCAATATATTCTGAAAAAGCAGGCTTTCCATTTCTTCATTGGCGCGGCGCAGGCGCTCGCATACGGTCTGCAGCAGATAGTAGCTTAGATCGGGGTCCGAGGCGAGCAGCCTCCTAAAATCCGTTTTGCGAATGACCAGCAGGCGTGAGCAGCTCGCGGCCTCGGCCGAAGCTGAGCGGGTTTTGCCTTTCAACAGCGCCATTTCGCCGAAAAAGCCGCCCGGCTGAAGATAAGCGAAGGTCTTGCGCTTTCTGCTCGCAGAGAGGGTGAAAATCTTGACCCGGCCGGAAAGCACGATAAACATTTGGTTGGCGGCCTCGGCCTTGGAAAAGATGCGTTCGCCGGGCCCGTACTCGGCAATGCGCGAAATCTTATGGACTTCTTTCAGGTCGCCGGCGCTTAACTGGCTCAAAAGCGGGATTTTGCGAAGCATTTTCAGCATTTCGACTATGTTATCTTATCCTGCGCCGGGGCTTCAAGACAACTTCCACCAATGGAGCGCATCCATCATGGCTAAATCCGTGCTGTCCAGATGCAGAGGCGTTATGGGGATGTGCCCCGCGGCGATGGCGGAGACATCGGTGCCCTTGGTGTTAAGGCCGCTCACCGAGCGGCCGGCCAGCCAGTAGTATTTCCCCCCGCGCGGGTCAAAGCGGCTGGTCACTTCCTTGCTGTAAATTCGCCGGCCCAAGCGGGCGATGACGGCGCGCCCTAGTTTGCCCTTGATCGGAGGCGGGAAATTTACATTGAGGAAAATCCCAGGGGGAAGGCCATGGCGCAGCACCTGGCGCGCCAGCTTGGCCGCGAAAGCCGCGGATAGCCGGTAGGCGTCGGAATTGAAATCCTGGGAAAAAGCGATGGAGGGAACGTTTAATAAATTGGCTTCCCGCGCTCCCGCCACGGTGCCTGAGTAGATCACGTCTTCCCCCAAATTGTGGCCGTGATTGATGCCTGAAACCACGAGATCGACTTTGGATTTGAATATTTCCAGTATGCCCAAGCGGGCGCAGTCGGCGGGACTTCCATTGAGGGCGTATATGTCCGATCCGGCGCGATGGACGCGAATGGGCTTATGCAGGGTCAGGGAATGGCTGTCGGCCGATCTTTCCTGGCTTGGGACAACCACGATGGTTTGGCCTATGCGCCGCATGGCCGAATGCAGGGCGCTTAAGCCGGGCCCGTTGATTCCGTCGTCGTTGACTAGCAGTATTCTAGGCGTGTTACGTGTCATGGGCCATACGTTCCACCGCTTCCGCCAGTTTTAAGGCGGATTGCGCCGCCGGCGGAAGCCCCAGTTTGGCGTAGGCCTGCGCCATTGCCGCACGCCGCAAGCCGGCTTTATCCGACAATAGCAAATCGAAGAGCTGAGGAGTCAGGCCGGCGGTTAAGTCTTTCTCCAGCGTTACGGCCGCGGCCCCGGCTTTTTCCAGCACCCGGGCGTTGATTTCCTGATGTCCCGAGGCTGCCGCGGGATAAGGAATGAGAACAGCGGGTTTACGTTGCGCCGCCAGCTCCGCCAAGGTGCCGGCGCCAGATCGGCAAATGATCAAATCCGCCGCCGCGTAGGCGGTCTCCATGGAGTCCAGAAAGGGAAGCGCTTGAAAAGAAAGCGGGGCTTCGGCGTAGGCTTTTTCGACTTCTCTGAGCTCCCCTTCCCGCAAGCCAGCCAGGTGCAGCGCCTGGATTTTGCCCGGAGCCGACCGGGCCAAGGCCTTTAAAGCGGCCGGAACCTGGCGGTTGATGCTCCGGGCCCCTTGGCTGCCTCCGAAGACAAGAACGGTGAGCCGGTTTTCATCAAGCCCCAGAGCCCGCCTCGCCGGAACCTTTTGGCCGGGCTTATGCAGAGCCGGGCGTATGGGCGTGCCGAAGAGCGCTCCTTGGCCGTGAGCCGGCGGCAAACCCCAGAACAGCTCGGCTCCAAAATAGCCGCACATTTTATTAGCCAGGCCCAGGACGGCGTTTGATTCATGCACCGCGCGGGGAATGCCTCTGAGCGCGGCGGAGAGGACGGTCGGAAAGGTTAAATAACCTCCCATGCCCACCACGGCGTCAGGGTGGAAATCCTTGAGTATTCTGCGCAGAAGCCGCAGGCTGCCCAAGAGTTTAAAAGCAAAGCCCGGCCAGGCCGGGCTTATGCGCCGGGGCAGGCCGGTTAAATCGATTTCTGAGGCGGCAATGCCTTCCTTTTCCAGAGTCGGCAAAGCTTGATCCCCGCGCCGCACAATCATGAGCGGCTGCCAACCGCGCGCCTTTAGGGTCTGAGCCAGAACCAAGCCGGGATAGAAATGCCCGCCGGTTCCGCCGGCCGCGATGACCGCTCTTTTGGCCATTTTAGCGCTCCGTCCGGGTGGACATGAGCATGTCTTTATTAGCTTGCCGGGAAATATTGAGAAGTATCCCTACGGCGATCAAGTTGGCCAGCAGGGAAGAGCCGCCGAAGGATATAAAAGGCAGCGGAATGCCCTTGGTCGGCAAAAGGCCGATGGACATGCCTATGTTAAAGAAGGCCTGCAGGCTTATGGTGAAAGTAATTCCCGAGGCAAGCAAGGTGCCGAAAAGATTGGGAGCCGCGCGCGCGATGCGCACACCCCGCACCAGCACCGTGGCAAACAGGGCGAGAAGTCCTAAAGCGCCCAATAATCCCAATTCCTCGCAGACCACGGGAAAAATAAAGTCGGTATGCGGCGTGGGCAAATACATGAGCTTGAGCTTGGAGGCCCCGAAGCCCTTGCCCAACCACCCGCCGGATCCGACGGCTAGGATGGATTGGGCCAGCTGATAGCCCGCTCCGCGCGGATCCTCAAAGGGCGTTAAGAAACTCAAGAGCCGGGCGCGGCGGTAGGGATACTTGATGATTTCATAGGCGGCAAGCGGCAGCGAGCAGGCAAGTGCCACTAGAATATACTGCACCCGCGCTCCGCCGATGAACAGCATCAGCAAGGAGACCGAGAAGACTAAAACCGGGGTGCCTAAATCCGGCCCCTTGCCTATGAGCAAAAGCAGCAGGCCCACAAAACTCATCGGCACCACCAAGCCTCGGTACACAGAGTCGGCTTTGCTGCGCTTGCGGTCCATGTAATAGGCCAGGAAAAGCACGGCCGTCAACTTGGCGAATTCCGCGGGCTGAAACCCGACAGGGCCCACGCGTATCCAGCGCCGCACCCCGGCAATAGGCTCGCTGAAAAGCGCTCCGACAAGCCCCAGGACGGTTACGATGAAAATTGGCCACACCCATTCGCGGGCGCGGTTATAGTTGATGCGGCTGACCAAGCCCATGACCGGCAAAGACACCGCGGCCCAGAGCAATTGCCGCTTGAAAAAAAATAGCGAGTCGTTGAGATTTTGCTCCGCCCAGATGGCGCTGGCCGAGTAAATCATGACCAGGCCCCAGCAAACCAAAGCGATCATCGCGCCCAGCAGGGTAAAATCAACAGTGCTGTGCCGCCGGCTGCTCATTTCGACGTTCCCACAAGGGCCTTAAAGCGCCGGCCGCGCTGCTCGAAATTTTGGAATTGATCAAACGAAGCGCAAGCGGGAGACAGCAGCAATGTGTCGCCCTGAGCGCCGATTTTGAATGCGGTTTCGACCGCGGTTTGAAGGTCCCCGCACGGGAAAATAGGCACGATTCCGGATAGGTCGTTTTCTATTTTTCCGGCGGAGCTGCCGATAGTCAGTATGCTTTTGACGCAGGAAGCGATCAAGGGCTTGAGAGGCGAATAAGAGCCGCCCTTATGCAGCCCTCCCAGTATCAGCAGAATGGAGGCTTGCGCGCGGTTAAGGGCCTTAAGGGCGACCAAGGTCGAATCGACATTGGTCGCCTTGGAATCGTTGATGCAGCGCATGCCTCGGATTGTGCCGATTTCCTCAAGGCGGTGCTCCACGCCCTTAAAAGCCCGCAGCCCATTTTGCACGGCTTGGGCTTTTAGCCCGCGGCTTAAAGCCAGAAGTACTGCGGCCATGGCATTTTCAAGATTGTGCTCGCCCGGCAAGTGGGGCGGATCGAAGGTCTGGAGCTTGCCTGCGAATCCGCGCACATGGATCCTTCCCTTTTGATGCCAGGCGTTGACGGGGCCCTGGCCCAAGGGGCCGAAAAACAGCTTTTGAGCCGGGCAACGCCGCGAAAGCTTAAGAGCCAGCGGATCTCCGGCGTTAAAAACGCAGGCGTCCGACTTGTTCTGATGCCGGAACAACCGGGCTTTGGCCTCTATATAATGGGCCATGCTGCCATGGTGGTCGATATGGTCCGCGGTGATATTGAGCAGGGCCGCGGACTGAGGATGAAAATACCGGCTGTCTTCAAGCTGGTAACTGGAGACCTCGATGATCAGGCTGTCCTTGGGCAATGCCCGCGGCGCAGCTTCAGAAATTGGAAATCCTATATTGCCGCATACATGCGCTCGACTGCGCCGCGGCCCAGCTTCCTTAAATATTTGTGCTACCAGCGCGGTTGTCGTTGTTTTTCCGTTGGTCCCGGTTATAGCGATAATCTCTTTGGCCTTGCAGAAGGATAAAGCCACTTCCAGCTCGCTGAAAATAGGAATTCCGGCGGATTTAAGCTTTTGCAAAATAGGCAGGACATGCGGCAACCCGGGACTTTTCACGGCAAAAGCGCATTTTAAAAGACGGTCGCTGTGGCCGCCCGCTTCCCATGAGATCGCGCCGGGCAGCCGTCCCAAAGAGGCTTTAAGCGCCGCGCGGGGCTTTGAGTCGCTGGCGAAGACCTGAAAGCCTTTCTTTGCCAGGAGCTTGGCGCAGGCCAATCCGGATTTTCCCATGCCGATCACGCAAGCCTTTTTCCCTTTAAAGGCTTTTGGATTAAATCGCATGTCAACGGATTTTCAGGGAGGCGAGCGCCGTCAGCATCAGGACTATGCTGATAATCCAGAAGCGCACGGTGACCTTGGGCTCGGCGATGCCGCTTAATTCAAAATGGTGATGCAGAGGAGCCATCTTGAAAATACGTTTGCCCCTCCTTAACTTATAGGAGCCCATTTGCAGAATGACGGACAGAGTTTCCAAGACGAAGACCCCGCCGATAATCGGCAGCAGCAGTTCCTGCTTGACGCAAAGAGCCGCGGTGGCGATGGTGCCTCCCAAAAACAGCGAGCCCGTGTCACCCATGAACATCTCGGCCGGGTAGGCGTTGAACCATAAAAAGCCCAGGCCGGCGCCGACTAAGGCAGCCAAGAATACGCTGATTTCGCCGGCTCCCTCCACCGGGATGATGCGCAGGTGTGTGGCGAATTTTATATTGCCGGCGACGTAAGCGAAAACCCCATAGGCGATAGCGCAGAAAATAATGCTGCCCACGGCCAGGCCGTCCAATCCGTCGGTGAGATTGACCGCATTGGAGGAGCCCACTATCATGAGAGCAGCCAGTATAAAGTAAAAAACGCCCAGGTTTAAATACAATTCCTTGCCGTAAGGAACGTTGAGCGCAGTGGCAAACTCGCCATTAGGAGGATGAACGGCAAGATAAAACACGACTCCAAGCGCCACGGCGACCTGGACCGCGAATTTTCCCCGCGAAGACAGTCCCGAGGCGTTGTTCTTGTTGAGCTTCTGGTAATCATCCCATAGGCCTACGCTGGTCAGAATCAGGGCCACGCTGAGCAAAAGCCAGGTAAAGTGATTGTCGGGGCGCATCCAAAGCGTCGAGCTGGCGGTTAGGGCCAGGAAAATCAGCAGTCCTCCCATGGTGGGCGTGCCATGTTTTCCCATGTGGCTTTGGGGGCCGTCGCTGCGCTGGACCTGTCCGATTTTGCGTTGCCTGAGAGTCGCGATCAGCCGGGGCCCGATAAGCAAGGAAATGGCCAGCGCGGTCAAGGCCGCGCCTCCCGCTCTGAAGGTAATGTATTGAAAGACGTTGAGAGGACTGAATAAGTCCTTGAATTGGGTTAGGTGGTAGAGCATTGGAGGGATTGCAGTATGGACTCGAACTTCATGGCGCGGGAGGCTTTAAAGAATAGGGCGCGGTCCGGCGCAAATTCCGTACGGAGCTCATCGAGCCAGCTATCCGGGGTTAAAGCGTAATGAACGGCGAAATTAGCGTTTTTGAGTTTCAAGGCCTCTGTGGCTGATTTCATTTCTGGACCCGCCAAATAAACCGAGCTTAAAGGAAGCGTAGCCAGCCAGGTTCCGAGTTCATGATGAAACTGCGGCGAGAGCGCGCCCAGTTCCTTCATGTCGCCGAGGACCAGAACTTTCCGGCCCGCGGCGAATTCCGAGCAAAAAGCTTCGATGGCCGCCCGCATGGAAGCGGGATTGGCGTTGTAAGCGTCCAGCACGATGGAGCAGCCCGAGGCGTGCTTAATGAGCTCCAGGCGCATGGCCGCGGGCAGGTAATCCTCCAAGCCCCGGCGGATGGTATCTGGATCAATTCCCAGCGCCCAGGCCGCTGCCGCGGCGGCGGCCGCGTTGTAGCGGCTGAGCATTCCGAAGGTCTTTAAGGAAAGCTTGATTTTATGGCGGTCGATGATCATCTCGTCTTGGTTCGGGAAGTTGACCCGGGCCCGAGGATTGGCCCCGAAAGTCACGGCGCGCGCACCCAGACGCGGCTCAAGCCCGGAGAGCCAGGGGTCGTCGATATTGATCACGGCTTTCCCCTCTTCGGGGAGGTTTTCGATAAGCTCGGATTTGGCCTTGAAATTCTCTTCCAAAGAGCCGTAAAATTCCAGATGATCGGGGCCGATATTGGTCAATACGGCCAGGGTCGGCGAGCAGATGCGGGCCACTTCATCGATATCTCCCGGATGGCAATCCCCCAACTCGAAGATGCCGTAGTGGTGCTCGGCGCTCAGTTGCAGCGCCGAAAGCGCCACGCCGATCTGGTTATTCCAGTTTTCCGGGCTGGCGCAGGACGGGCCGAAGCGCGAGCAGATGCATTTAAGCATTTCCTTGGTCGTGGTCTTGCCGTTGGAGCCCGTGATGCCGACCACCGGTATTTCAAAGCGGCGGCGATGATGGGCAGAAAAGGCCTGCAAGGCCTTCAGGGTATTAGTGACCTCGATAAGATGTTTCGGGGCAAAGCCACGCGCCTTGAAGCGGTCGCGTTCGATAATCCAGCCCGAAGCCTTTTGGGCAAGCGGCTCGTTTAAAAGATCATGCGCGTCGAAGCGCGGGCCCTTCAGGGCCCAGAATGCCTCTCCTATTTTAAGGGCGCGGGTGTCGGTGGATAAGGCCTCGATAGGTTGATCCGGATCTCCGGCCAGCAGATGTCCGCCGGCCGCGCGGGCCATGGCTCCCCATGTCGTGTCAAGTCTCATTTATCGCTTCGCGGGCGGCTTGCCGGTCGTCAAAATAAATTGTCCGGTCCTTAAGAATCTGGTAATCCTCGTGGCCTTTCCCGGCGATTAAGATTATATCCCCTTTTTGGGCGCTGGACACGGCTTGAGCGATGGCTTGGCCGCGATCCGCCTCAATCTTATAATTTTTGAGTCCGGCCGTCTTCAAGCCATCCTCGATATCCTTGATAATGGCCAGAGGATCCTCGCCGCGGGGATTGTCGCTGGTGATGAGCACCTGGTCACTAAAGCGGCAGGCGGCCACTCCCATGGGCCCTCTTTTGCCCCGGTCTCTTTGCCCTCCGCAGCCTACCACCGTGACCAATCTGTGATGGGGCAGCCGCTTTAAATAGCCCAAAACCGCCTCTAAAGCGCTGTCGGTGTGCGCGTAGTCCACGAAGACGTGAAAATTCCGGCCTTCCGAAACTGCTTCCAAACGGCCGGGAACGCGGCGTAAGGCCTCAAGCCCGCGCAGGACGGCGTCGGGCGCCATGGCTAAACCCAGGCAGGCCGCGGCCGCCCCCAAGGCATTATAGACGTTATGTTCGCCCACCAAGGATAAACGGACCGGAAAACGCCGGTCCTTGTAAACCAAGTCGAGGGTCGTCTCCTTCAGGCTTATCGCGATATTTTCCGCGCGCAAATCCGCGGGATTTTTAAGCCCAAAGAGCAGGATTTCACAACCCAGTATCCTGCGTTTCAGGCAAGCGGCGCGAGCGTCGTCCGCGTTAATAACCGCCACCCTATTTTTCTTGGATGAGGACACGCGGCTGAGCAATTCAAAGAGCCGGGCCTTGGCCAGGAAATATGCCTCGGGGGTCTTATGAAAATCCAGATGATCGCGGCTGAGATTGGTGAAGATCGCCGCGTCGAAATCCACGGTCTCGACTCTTTTGAGAGCCAAGGCGTGGGAAGAGACTTCCAAGGCTGCGTGGGTGGCTCCGCCGTCGCGGAAGCGGGCCAGCAGTTTAATAAGCTCCAGGGAGATAGGGGTTGTGTTCGGGGATTTTTGCAGCAGGGCTCCCCTAAGCCGGCAGTCAACCGTTCCGGCCACGGCCGCAACGCCGCCGCAAGCTGAAATAATGGATTCTAAAAAGTAAGTGGTCGTGGTCTTGCCGTTGGTGCCTGTCACCCCGATGACGCTCAGAGCCTGGGAAGGCTGGCCGTAAAATGAATCGGCCATAAGGGCCATGGCCTCCAGAGCGTCTTTAACCTGTATCCAGCAGGCTTGCAGGGCGATGGGAGGCGGCGGAGGATCCAGTTCGCTTAAGAAGGCCGCCGCGCCGCCCGTCAGGGCCTTTTTAACATGCCTATTTCCGTCGGTTTTCGAGCCGGGCAGGGCGAAGAAGAGCTCTCCCGGCTTAATTTCGCGGGAATCGTGACATAGGCCCGTGATCGGTATATCGGTTTTTCCGGCGACGCGCAGGGGTTGGATGCGGCGGATGAGATCCGCGAGGTTCACCGCTTTGCCAGGCGCGCCGGCGCCGGGGAATCGGGCGGCACTCCTTTGAGAGCCAGAAGCGCTCGTCCGAG
>Ga0155452_1265_pt2 | contig 10619 bp, 10 predicted proteins | sample RifCSPhighO2_02_FD_111900 | JGI IMG/M metagenome (GOLD analysis project Ga0155452, IMG submission 111900) | Elusimicrobia bacterium RIFCSPHIGHO2_02_FULL_57_9
GAGTGTCAGACCGCCTTCCTGAGCCGACCAGTTTTTGGCCTTGGCATTAAGAAGAACCTCGATGCCGAGTTTCTGCAGATTGCGCGTGACGGGAAGAACCAAGTCCGGCTCAAGTCCCGAAAGAAGCTGGGGCAGGAACTCGATGACGGTGACTTTGCTGCCCAGCTTGGCGAAGAAAGTTCCGATTTCAAGGCCGATCACCCCGCCGCCGATGACGGCCAGCCGTTTGGGCGCCGCGGTCAGCTCCAGGGCTTCCTTGGAGCTCAGAATGTATTGTCCATCGAAGGCAAAGCCGGGAATGGAGCTCGGGTAAGAGCCCGTGACGATCACGGCCTGCGAGAAGCGCACGATCTCTTTTCCGGAAGCCGAAGTTATTTCCGCTTCTTGAGGGCCGCTCAAGCGGGCCGTTGCCGACATCACCGTGACATTGTTGCCTTTCGTCAGTCCCGCGACGGCGCGGTTAAAGCCCGAGACCATGGAGTTTTTCCAATTTTGGACCTTGCCCCAATCCAGCCGCATGTCCGAGGCCGTCAATCCAACCGCCGAGGCTTTTTGGGCCTTATGCAGCAATCCGGCGGCATGAATGAGCGCCTTAGACGGGATACAGCCGTAATTCAAGCACTCGCCCCCCAATTTATCCTTGTCGACCAGGATCACTTTCTTTCCCAACTGGCCGAGCTTGATGGCTCCGACGTAGCCGCCGGGGCCAGCGCCGATGACGAGAACTTCGGTTGAGAGCGCCATTAGAGCAAGGTCCTCGGGTTTTCCAGATGTTTGATCAGCGTGTTCATGGCATGGGCGGCTTCGGCGCCGTCAAGCACGCGGTGGTCGAAGGAAAGAACCAGGTTGGCCATCTCGCGGATGGCGACCATGCCGTCCTTGGCGATGGGCCGGGGTTTTATTTTCATCACCGCCAGTATGCCCACCTCGGGATGATTGATGATAGGGGTTGCGAAGAGGCCTCCGATCGGGCCGATATTGGTGATGGTGAAAGTCCCGCCCTGCAATTGCGAGACTTCGATTTTGCCGGCCCGGACTTTTTCGGCCGAGCACTCGATATCGGCGGCCAAGGCCCAGATATCTTTCTTTTCGATGTTCTTGATCACAGGCACGATCAGCCCCTGCTCGGCGGAAGTGGCGATGCCGATGTTGTAATAGAGCTTACGGATGATGTTTCCCCCCGCCTCATCCAAAGTGGAGTTGAGGTTCGGGTATTCTTTCAGGGTTTTAACCAAGGCCTTCAGGATAAAGGGCAGATAGGTCAGCTTTACTTTATGTTTTCGGGCCTCATCCTTTAGTTCCTGGCGCAGCGCGGACAGGGCGGTAAAGTCGGCCTCGTCCATGTGGCTGACTTGGGCCACGGTATGCGCGCTTTGGGCCATTTTTTCGGCCGTGCGGCGCCGGATTCCCATAAATGCAATCTTTTCTTCGGCGAGCGGCAGCGAGCCGTGCTGGGCGGCTTTAGGAACGGTTTTGCCGCCCAGCGCTGCGCCGCCTGCCGCTTTGCGCACGTCTTGCTCCGTGATGCGTCCACCGGGGCCCGTGGCTTTGAGTCCGGCTAAATCAACCTTCATCTCCGCGGCCAGCTTGCGCACGGCGGGCGTGGCGCTGACGGAAACGCCCTGCGCCACCCCAGCTAGTGCCGATATTTTGGAGGGGGCCGTTGCGCTCGCGGCCGCAGAGCCTCCCTCGAGTTCGAAGGCGACCAGAGGCTCGTGCACCTTCACTTTTTGTCCTTCCTTGGCGAAGAGCTTGGCGATTTTGCCCGTCTTGGGACTAGGAATCTCGACTTCGGCTTTATCGGTCAGCACGTTGCACAGCGGCTGGTTTTCCTTGACCATGTCGCCTTCCTTCACATGCCATTTCACGACCTCTCCCTCGGCCAATCCCTCGCCGATATCGGGCAGCTTGAATTCGTAGTTCATGGAGTTCTCCTAAAATGACAGCGTTTCTTGCGCGGCCTTGACGATGCGGCCGGCGTCCGGAATGTAATATTTCTCCAGTCGGAAAAGCGGCATGCGGATATCCCAGCTTCCCACGCGCCGCACGGGCGCCTGGAGCTTGAGCAGGGCGCGCTCCGAGATCAGCGCGCTGATCTCGGCCGCCCAAGAGCCCGTGTTGGGCGCTTCATGAGCGATGAGCGCCCGCCCGGTTTTTTCGGCCGTTGCCAGGATCGCCGCAATATCCAGCGGAGTGAGCGTTCTCAAATCCAAAACCTCGGCTGAAATGCCTTCCTCGTTGAGAATGTTCGCCGCCTTCAGGCAGGAATGCACCATCGCGCCCCAGGAAATCAGGCTGATATCCGTTCCTTCGCGCGCCAAACGGGCCTTTCCGATCGGGGTTTCATAAGGCTGGTCGGGAACTTCGCCTTTGGCCGCGCGATAAAGGGCCTTGGGCTCGAAATAAACGACAGGATCGGGATCGTTGATGGCGGCGATAATAAGCCCCTTGGCGTCTTGGGGGGTGGACGGGCAGACGACTTTAATGCCCGGGGTATGGCAGAGATAAGCCTCCGGCGATTCCGAGTGATGCTCGGGAGCGTGGATCAGGCCTCCATGTGGCGAGCGCAAAACCATCGGGACCGTGTATTTGCCGCGGCTGCGGTTGCGGATGCGGCCTATATGGCAGATCACCTGATCGAGGGTCGCGGGCAAAAAGCCGTCGAATTGGATTTCGCAGACCGGCCGCATCCCTCCCATGGCCAGCCCCACCGAGGTTCCGACGATGCCCAGCTCGGCCAAGGGGGTGTCCACCACCCGGTCGGGGCCGAAGCGCTTAAACAAGCCCTCGGTGACCCGGAAAACCCCGCCGTTTATGCCCACATCCTCGCCCAGAACCATGACGCGTTTATCGCTTTCCATGGCTTGGCGCAAGCCTTGATTGACGGCTTGAACTAAATTGAGCTCGCTCATGAACGTCGAGCCTTCATGGGCGTTGGGCCTTCATGGGCGTCAGCCGGCAGGCCGTCGCCCTGAGGTCGATATAGGAAAATGTGTTAGGCCTCATGGGAAGCGTCCTTCCACGGGCGGCAGTTCCAGCGCTTCATGCTGGGATTTTCGGGCCTTAAGCAGTTTTTCGAGTTGGGCCCGCTGCTCGATTAAATGCCATGGGGCGGAGGCGTAATTATCCGAGAACATATTGAGCGGATTGGGAGCGCCGAAGGATTCATAGGCATCGATCTCGGCCTGAATCATCGCCTCGGATTCGGTCTTTAATTTAGATTCCTCCTGCGCGTTCCATAATTTGCGGGATTCCAGATATTTACGCAAGCGGGTAATGGGGTCTTTTTTCTTCCAAGCTTCCACTTCCTGTGCTGAGCGATAGCGCGTGGCGTCATCGGCGGTGGTGTGATGCCCCAGGCGGTATGTTTCGCATTCCAAAACGCTCGGGCCAAGGCCTAAGCGCGCCCTGGCCACGGCCGAACCGACCGCTTGGTAAACCGCGAGAGCATCGTTTCCATCCACCTGAAGGCCGAAAATCCCGTAGCCGGAAGCTTTCTCGGCCAAGGTTGTGGAAGCCGACTGTTTCTTGCGTGGGACGGAAATGGCCCAGTGATTATTTTCTATTAAATAAATCACCGGCAGGCGGAACTGCCCGGCGAAGGTCAAGGCCTCGTGAAAATCCCCCTTGGAAGTGCTGCCGTCGCCCACATAGGCCAAAGCGATGCTGTCCTCTTTTTTGAGTTTGGCGGCCCAGGCCAAGCCCGCCGCCTGGGTCAGGTGGGTGCCCACGGGAATGGAGAAAATCATGTCCTTATTGCCTTCAGGAAAATGCACGCCGCGGTCGTCTCCCGCCCAATAGAGCAGGGAATAGCGCAGCTGCATGCCGCGCGCGTAGTAGGCGCCCTGGCCTCGGTAGGTCGGCACCATCCAATCCGACGGCTTGAGACATAATGGAGGCACGATCTGGCTGGCCTCCTGGCCTAGTATCTGAGGGTAGGTGCCCAGACGGCCTTGGCGTTGCAGCTTGATCGCCCGCTCATCGAACAGGCGCATCTCCACCATCTTGCGGTAGATGTCGAGAAGCTCGCTTTCGGAAATATCAACGGGAATAGACGGATCGGCCTTTCCATCCGGGCCGAGTATTTCCAGACGCTGGGTCTTTGATTCAGAGATCGTGCTGAGGGGCATTTCGAAGCAAGCCTTTCAAAAATAACTCCCCGGCGCGATAGGAGCTGCGCACAAAGGGTCCGGAGGCCACATAAAGAAATCCCATGGCGCGGGCCGTCTGGCCGAGCCTTTCGAAGGTTTCGGGCGCGGCGAAATCAACAACGGGCAGGTGCCGTGCCGCGCCCGTCGGGCGCAGATATTGGCCCAAGGTGAGCATCTCTACGCCCGATGCGCGCAAATCCTTGCAAGCCGTCAGCACCTCGGCCTCGGTTTCGCCGAGGCCGAGCATTAAAGAAGATTTTGTGCGTATTTGAGGGCTAAGCCTTTTGCTCGTTCGCAAAACTTCCAGCGATTGTTCGTAGCTCGCCTTGGCGTCGCGCACCAGGGGCGTTAAGCGAGAAACGGTTTCAAGATTGTGCGCGATCACATCGGGCCTTGCCGCGAGCACGGTCGCCAAGGCTTTTTCATCCCCCCGGAAATCCTGGATCAACATTTCCAAGAGCATATCGGGGCGGCGCGCCCTCGCCTCTCTGAGGCATCGCGCGATATGCCCGGCCCCTTGATCGGGAAGATCGTCGCGGCAAACCGTGGTGATGACGACGTATTCCAAATTCATCTCGGCCAAGGCGTCGGCCAAATGCCGGGGCTCATCGGGATCGGGGAGACTCGGCCTGGCGGCCGAGGCCACCGAGCAAAAACGGCAGCCGCGCGTGCAGGCGTCGCCCATGACCATGAAGGTGGCGGTTCCGCCGCCCCAACACTGCGCGATATTGGGGCAGCGGGCTTCCTCGCAGACGGTGTGAAGGTTGCGCCGGGCCGATATGTCCTTGATGTGGCGAAACGTTTCCCCCCCGGGCAGTTTGACCTTCAGCCAAGACGGCAGCGAACGTGAGTTCGCCGCCAGGCCGTTAGCCGTTGCTGTTTCCGTTCTATTCATGAGTGGCCAGATACCGCTCGGCCTCGAGCGCGGCCATGCAGCCCGAACCCGCGGCGGTGATGGCCTGTCGATAGCGCCGGTCCATGACGTCTCCCGCCGCGAAAACCCCTTCTACGGATGTGCGCGTGCGGCCGTCGGTGAGCGCATAGCCGTTTTCATCGAGCTTCAAGCGGCCCTTGAGAAAGGCGCTGGCCGGTTCATGGCCGATGGCCACGAACAGGCCCTGGCAAGTAAAATCGCTTTCCGCTCCGGTCTTGGTGTTCTTGAGCCGGATGCCGTCGACGCTGCCGTTGCCTAGAACGTCGGTGACCACGCTGTTCCACATAAAACCGATTTTCGGGTTCTTAAGCGCCCGGTCCTGCATGATTTTAGAGGCGCGCAAGCCATCGCGGCGGTGAATGATCGTGACTTTATTGGCGAACTTGGTCAGAAACAGGCCTTCTTCCATGGCCGTGTCCCCCCCGCCCACCACGGCGACTTCCTTTCCTTTGAAGAAGAATCCGTCGCAGGTGGCGCAGGCCGAAACACCGTGGCCCATGAGCCTTTTCTCGGATTCAAGCCCCAACAGCTTGGCGTTGGCGCCGGTGGCCACGATCACGGTTTCGGCCGCGGCGGTTTTGCCTTCGGTGGTTTCCAGGTAAAACGGGCGCTTGGAAAAATCAACTTTCGAGACATACTCCGGAATAATGGCCACCCGAAGCCGCTCGCATTGCTTTTTCATGCGTTCCATCAGCTCGGGACCCAGAATAGGCTCGGGAAATCCCGGGAAATTTTCCACATCCGAGGTAATCATCAACTGCCCGCCCATGGCCACTCCGCCGAATATCAAGGGGTCCAGGTTGGCGCGCGCCGCGTAAATGCCGGCCGTATAAGCGGCGGCGCCCGAGCCGATAATCACGACTTTTTTCGAATAATCCATGTTGGAAAATTATAACATTTCCCATCTGCATGGATAAAATCTGGCTTCACGGGATTGAATGCCGGGTCCGCGTCGGGGTCGCGGCCCAGGAACGCAAAAGGCCCCAGAAAATATTGATTGATGTGGGGATGGAAATGGATTTAGCGCCCTGCGCCAGGTGGGACGATGTTCGCCTGAGCGTTGACTACAAGGCCGTGGAGGGCGCGGTGCGCCGAGCGGCCGAATCAGGGGAGAGGAAACTGGCCGAGACCTTGGCCGAACAAATCGCCTCCCTGGTTTTAGGGCTGGATCAACGCATTTTCGCGGCGGAGGTGGCGGTTCATAAAAAGCCCGCGCTCATGCCTAAAACCCGCGAAATCGTCGTCTCGGTCTGCCGAAAAAGAGGCCGTTAGCTGAAACCAGCCTGGTCTTGACATTCTCGGGCCCCTCCCTTACACTTATCCTGTGAGCAACGCTAAGAAAATCCTTATAGTAGAAGACGAAGTTGATTTCCGGGAACTGCTTTGCCATGTTCTCGGCGAGAAGGGTTACGCTATTTCGGCCGCGGGCAACGGGGAGGACGGGCTCAATCTTTATAACAGCGTTGCGCCCGATTTGGTGATCCTGGACGTCCATCTGCCGGATATGAACGGCTTTGAGATCTGCCGGAAAATCCGGGCCGAGGGGCCGCGGCCCGATACGCCCATTTTGATCTGCACGGTCCGTTCGGAAGTGGCGCCGGTGGCCGAAGGCTTGGGCTCGGGCGCCAACGATTACGTGCTCAAGCCATTCCAGATTTCAGATCTGCTGGAACGCATCTCAACCGCGCTGGCCGCGGATAGCGCTAAATAATGCCCAAGATTTATGTTATAGACGACGATCCGGAGTGGGGCGCGTTGCTGCTGAAGCTGCTGAAAAGCAACGGCTTTGAAGCCATGCATTTTCCCACTGCTGGCCGGTTTTTCGACGCCTTGATCAAGGCTAAGCCGGACTTGATTCTGTTGGACATGCAGCTGGCGGGCATGCATGGCCGCGAGGTGATCCGCGTGCTGCGCCAGAATCCGGATTATCAAAAACTGCTGGTGATCGCCGTTTCCGCGCATGACGTCAAAAGTGAGCATGCGGTCAAGGCTTTGGAGGGTGGGGCCGATGAATACTTGGCCAAGCCCATTCATGAGGATCTGCTGATCGCGCGCATAGCGGCCCTTCTGCGGCGAGCCTCAGGCAACGGCGTTGCCGCCGGCGAAAGGTTGCGCGTCGGCCCGCTGGTCATTATCCCGGAGCAGCGCCGCGTGAGCCTCAATGACCGGGAAGTCGAATTGACGCGCCTTGAATTCGAGCTGCTTTTAGCTTTCTTGCGCCAGCCCAACCGCGTGCTGACCCGCAGCCTGATATTGGAAACCGTTTGGGGAGGCGCGCCCAACATGGTCACCCGCACGGTGGATAAGCATGTGGAGTCCCTGCGCCGAAAATTAGGAGCCTTTGGAAAAAATTTCGAGACGGTGATTCGCGTCGGGTATGTGTTTAAGCCCCAGGATTAATCCATGAATATCGCCCTCTGGGTCGGATTCATCTGCGCGGCGCTGCTGTTGCGCTGGGCGGTGATTGCCAGCGGGCTCGCCTCCGCTTTTTCGGACTATCATGGCGTGGTGATGGTCTTGGGCGGAATGGGCGCGGCCATGTTCATCAATTGCAATTTCAGCCAATTGGGCGGCGCCCTCGGGTCCTTTGTGCGGCTGTTTTTGCCTGCGCGCCTGCCTTCGGTGGACGACTGCATCGCGGAGGTGGTCCGTCTTTCCCGCATGGCGCAAAGGGAAGGCGGTATTCTCGCCTTGCAGGGCGAAGCGCGTGATTTCGCGGACGGCTTTCTGCATAGGGCCATCGTGGTCGCCATCTCGGCGGGAGAATCGGGGGAGACCCGCCGCATCATGGAAACGGAGATGAAGCAGCTGCGCATCGCCCGTCAGGAAGACGCCAATGTATTCCGCACCATGGGGGTGTTGGCTCCGATGTTCGGGCTTTTAGGCACTCTGCTGGGCATGGTCAATTTGCTTGAAACCATGTCGGATCCCACCAAGGCGGCCACCGCCATGGCCTTGGCGCTGTCATCGGCTTTTTTCGGGATAGGCATCGCGAATTTCATCTGCGTTCCGGTTTCGGGCCAGATCCGCCTGGCCGGAATAAGGGAGACCATGATTTTAGAGCTGCTTTTGGAGGGCGCGCTCGACATCGCCTCGGGAAAGGCGCCCTATCTGGTGGAGCTGCACCTGGCCAGTTATTCCAAGGCCCGCCGCCAACTGCTTGAAACCGGCGCCGAGACCGCTGCCGCCGCCCCCCAACCTACGCCGTGAACTGGGAAGAGCGCGAAGAGGACCTGGAAGCCCACCTCAATCGCGGCGCGCTCTGGGCCATTACTTACGGCGATCTCATGAGCTATCTCATGATCTTTTTCCTGCTGCTTTATTTGGGGTCGGCGACCAAGAGCATGAAGGTGCAAATGAGCATAAAGTCCATTACCGAGCGCTTCGGCGGCGGCCAGGGCAAAGCGATTCAGGAGCTGTTTTCCCAGTACGGAGTGCAAAAAATAGCCAGGCTTGAGATGAACGAGAATAAAATCCGCATCGTGTTCCAGGCGCCCGTTTTATTCGATCCTGCCAGCGCCAAGCTTAAAACCGATAATATGCCGCAGATGCACCAGCTCGTCGATGCTCTCAAGGAGCTGCCCAATCCGATTCAGATCGAGGGCCACACCGACGACCGCCCTTTGGGCCCATCTTCTGAATTTAAGTCCAATTGGGAGCTTTCCGCGGCCCGCGCCTTCAGCATCCTGCGTTTTCTTGAAATCAGCGGCGTCGACCCCCAACGCTTATCGGCGATCGGCTACGGGGAATTCCGGCCGCTAAGCGCCAACGCCATGCCCGAGGGCCGCGCCATCAACCGGCGCATCGAGATCAACATCATGAGGCGGGAGGATTAAGTTGCTGCAGCGGAATTCGGAAGATAAACTTGCTGCCCTTGCCCAGCTCGGACTCAACCCAAATCTTGCCGTTATGCAGTTCAACCAGCCTTTTGCAGATGGCCAGGCCCAGACCGTAGCCGCCGCGCTGCATCCCCCCCTCGAGCTGCCGGAATTTCTCAAAAACCCCCTTAAGCTGGTCGGCGGGTATGCCCGGGCCCGTGTCGGAGATGGAAAATTCCATCTGCGGGGCGTCTACGGCGGCGCCGATGTTTAAAGCGATCTGCCCGCCGGCCGGGGTGAATTTCAGGGCATTGCCCAATAGATTCATTAGTACCCGCTCGATGAGCCTGCGGTCGCAAACCAAGGCGTGGGGCGGGGCGCCGAGCGCAAAAGAAATCCCCGCCTTCTTTCTTTCCGCTTGTATGGCGTAGATGTTGCGCAGGCTGTCGAGCATGGCAGCGGCCTCTGCCGGGGCGCGCTTGATTTCCATGGTGCCTGATTCGAGCTTGGCCATGTCCAGAATATTGGTGACCAGTTCCCGCAAAAGTTTGGAGGAGGTTTGTATATAATCGAGATATTTTTTTTCCTTTTCCCCCAGGGCAGGGCGATTTTGCATGATTTCGATGAAACCGTCGATCGATGAGATGGGACTGCGCAAATCGTGGACCAGGGAATGAAAAAAATCATCCTTCATTTGCGCGAGGTTTCTTTCCGCGGTCACGTCGCGCAGGACCAGAAGTATTCCAATGTCGCGATCTTTCGCGCTGATTACGGCGGCGCTGCATGAGAATGTGCCGCGGGACAGACCGTCGTCGCCTTGAATTTGAATGTCTCCGGAGTCAGAGCGCTTTTGGCGCTTGATCAGGCGCAGAACCATCTCCCGCAGGCCCGAGGATTTGATGGCTTCGTGCAAATGGGCGTTGCTTTGCGATATAGCGGCGCAATCGCCCCGCATGCCCAGCATCAGGCGGGCGGAGGCGTTGACGTAAAGAATATAGCCGTCGAACCCGGCCAGGATGACGCCTTCCGGGATAGAACGGACGACCGCGTCCATCTTCGCTTTCTCCTCAATGACGCGGTCCACCTGCAGCTCCTGATAGGCGCGCAGCGTGCCCATCATCTTGTTGAAATTGCGCGAGAGAACGGAGAGCTCGCCCCAGCCCAACTCGGGCACCGGCACGCTGAATTCATTGCGCGAGGCCCGCTGGGCGCCCGCTATGATCAGTTTGAGCGGCGAGGTCAGCTTGTTGGTCAGCCAAAAAGCGCCGACGCTCACCAGCAGCGAAAGCGTCAAGATAAAACCGGCGACCTGCAGTCCAAGGCGCTCCGAGCGAGCAAAAGCCTCCTCGCGATTTTGCAGGCTCAATGTCCAGAGGCCGAATGAAGGGGCGTAGGTGAAGGCTCCGACCATGGCCCCGGCCTTGGTTTGGATATTATCCAGCCAGCCTTTTTCATCCAAAGGGCCCGGACCTTCCCAGCCGGGCTCGGGAAAATCATCGCTGATGCCGGGCAGGGGCCGTCCGTTTTCATCAACCATAATCATGCGGCCCGTCCGGCCCACTTTCCTGTTCTTGATGCGCTTCCACAGGGAATCCATGGAATAAACGGCGTAAACCATCCGGCCGTCGGCCAAGGGATGGCAGATGCTGACCAAGGGCGTGCCGCGGCTGTCGCTTATCTTGCCCAGAGCGGCTCTTCCCTGCTCGCGCACTTGTG
>Ga0155452_1036_pt1 | contig 10466 bp, 9 predicted proteins | sample RifCSPhighO2_02_FD_111900 | JGI IMG/M metagenome (GOLD analysis project Ga0155452, IMG submission 111900) | Elusimicrobia bacterium RIFCSPHIGHO2_02_FULL_57_9
TGGCGCCCTTGGCCAGCAAGGCCAAGGCGGTTTCGGAATGTCCGTCCTCCGCGGCCGCCATCAGGGGCGTATAGCCGCGAATATCTTTAATCTCGAATTTAGCTCCGCGTACCATAAAAGCGACGGCAGTTTCCAGCCGTCCATCCGCGGCCGCCACCATAAGCGGGGTCCAGCCATGTTTTTCCGTAGCCTCAAGCCGGGCGCCTTGATCCAGCAAAACCTTGGCGGTCTCCGTATGTCCGCCCTGGGCCGCTAGATGCAGAGGCGTGAAGCCCTGCCCGGTTTTAGTCTCTATGCCCGCGCCCTGAGCCAGCAAATCCATGACCCTCTCGGTGCGGCCTTCCTTGGCGGCTTCTAATAAGGCCTGGTCGCGGAAATGGTGGGAACGGGCCGAAAGAAACAAGGCCAAAAGAAACGCGGCAGCCAAAGCGGCGCCGACGATCCACTTCCACCCTCTCATGCCGGGCAGCATACCTGATTCACTATTTATCTGGCGACACTTATCTGCGCCTGAATACGCTAACAGACACATGCCGACAATTTCTGACACTCACTGAGTTGCGCAGACTTCACTATCCCCCTATCCTTAGGGCATGGCGCTACGATCGAACGGTTATGCACAGAACCTGCAGAACCCGGGGGTTTTCATCCCCGTCGGCACCTCTTGCGCTCCGGCGCCAATAAACACGCCGCTTCCCCTTCCGGCGGATGACTCAGCTTCCGCCGCCGCTCCCGTTAAGCCGAACCTGTCGGGCTTTGAACAGTCGCTGAACCGCGAACTGGCCCTGATGCTGGAGAATGTCAAGCTGCTCAAACAGGTGCAGGAATTCAACCGGCAGAATGAAGCTCAGAAAAAATTTTTAGCCATGGTCGCCCATGACGTGCAAAACCCGCTGACCGCTATCCTGGCCTACGCGGAGATCCTGGGACAAAGGCTTTGGAAGCTGCCGATCGCATCGAAATACACCAGCAATATCCGTTCGGCCGCCGCGATGCTTAACCGGCTTATCACCGATCTGGTGGATTTAGCCGCTATTGAATCCGGCAAGTTGCGGGTCAATATGAAGGTCATGAACCTGGCCGCCGTGGCCAAGGAGGTGGCCAGCCGCATGGCCATCGTCGCCCGCAAGAAAAAAATAAAGTTCTCGGTCAAGCTCCCGCCGGCCGTGCCTCCGCTGATGGGCGATCCGGCCCGGCTCGATCAAGTGCTGCAAAATCTCTGCGCCAATGCCATCCAATACACCGAGAGAAACGGCAGGGTGGACGTTGAAATCAAGGTCGCCCCCCGCTCAATCGAGGTCAGCGTTGCAGATTCAGGCATAGGCATTCCCAAGGAGGACCTGCCCTACGTTTTCGAGCGCTTCTTTCAAGGCAACTCCGCTCAAAAAATGCGCCAGGCCGGCTTTGGGCTGGGGCTTGAGATATGCAAGGAAATAATCGAGGGACACGGCGGCAAAATCGGGGTGAGTTCCCGCCTCAGCAAAGGAACCCGCTTCTTTTTCAGCCTGCCGATCGGCAGGCTCACCCCCCCTGACACCATATGATAGGAGATCAAAAATGAAAAGAACACTGAGCTTCCTTGTTTTAGCGGCGCAATTATCGGGGGTCTGCGCCTGGGCGGCCAAGGCCAAGCCCCTGCCTGGAAGCGAATCCTTAAACTGGGCGACCATCCAGGCCAAGGTGCAGGCCGGCTCCAGCGCCGGAGATACCGTCCAACTGCTCAATGATTTTTTAGAAAACTACCCACAAGGTAATTTTGCCGCGGATGCGCGCTTCGCCCTGGCCGAGGCTCAATTCCAAAACGGGCAATACGCGCAGGCCATGGAAAATTACCAGACCCTGTCCGGCAAGAAAAGCTCGCTTTATTTCCACGATTCCCTGCTGCGCTTGGCGGAAATCCAGTATAACCAGGGCGAAGTGTCCAGGGCTCAAAAGATTTTTGAAAAGCTGGCGGATAAAGCCGGAGGCACCTTGGTGGGCGCCGAGGCCCTTTATGGCCTTGGCCTATGCCAAACCCAAAACCAGGACTATCGCGAGGCGCTCCATACCATAGACTATTTGATGAGCAAGTACCCCGCCTATGCCAGCCTGCCCAAGACGCGGGAGCTGCTGGGCATCCTGCGCTTTCAAGAGAAAGAATACGGCAAAGCCGTGGAAGTCCTGCAGGGAGCCTCAACACCGGCGGGATCCTTATACCGCGGCATGAGCCATTTCTACCAGAAACAGTATCAGGAAGCGGCCCAAGCCTTTAACAATCTGGCGGATATGCCCTCGCCCGCTCACTCTGAAATGGGGTTATATCTGAAGGCGGAATCTTTCCGCATGGTTCAAAACGCCGGCCTTACCGCCAAGGCCTACGGCGAATTCGTGCAACGCTTTCCCAACAGCCGTTTTAAAACCTCGGCCCTGATCGATCAGGCCTATGCGCTTAAAAACTCGGGGCGGGTCCCGGATGCCTTGAAAATCCTGCAGGAACTGGACCTGCGTAAGGCCGCCAAGGATGAGCAAATCAACGCCCTCTATCTGGAAGCGGAGATCGCGGCCCAGCAAGGCGATATACAAAAAGCCCGGGAGTTGCCGCAAAAAGCGCGGATGCTGGGCATCAGGAATCAGCCCGAGCGCCTGGCCCGGGTACGCCTGATTCTAACCTATTATCTGCTTAAAATCGGCAAGGTTTCGGAAGCAACCGCGGAAATGCAGGAGCTGCTGCGCCAAATCCCGCTGCATCCCATGGGCAATGTGGCCTATTTGCTTTTCGGCCATCAATTCCATGTTGAGAAGGATTTGCGCAAGACCATTTCCTCCTATGAAACGGCTCTGCTTAAATACGAGTATTCCCCCCTTTCCGACGTGGCCATGGCCGTGATGCTGGGGGCCTACCTTGAGGCCGGCAAATACCAGGAGCTCACCACTCATGCCAACCAGGTCATGAGCGTGATCTCCATGGAATACTCCACGCAGGACATGCGCTGGAAGGCGCAAAGCTATATGCTGATCGCCGAGGCCTATTATCGCTTAAAATCCTATGCGGAAGCCTCGCGCTTCTATGAACAGGCGCTCAAGGAGCCTTCCCTCACCGACCAAGCGCGGCTGTACCTGGCCTGGTCGAAATATCATGAAGGCAAATTTGCCGAATCCATGCATCTGGCCCAGAAAATTATGAGCCAGCGCTTCATGGCCCACGAAAACCGCGTCAGCGCCCATTTGCTGCTGGCCACCTCCCATTTTAACCAGCGCAATTACGACCGGGCGCTGGAAATGTTCGCCGGCTTCCGGCAGAATTATCCCGATAGCCCGCACGTACCGGAGTGCTGGCTTTATGAAGGCTGGGCTCACAGGCAGGGCGGCGATTACGCCGACGCCCTCAAAAGCTGGAAGCGGCTAATCGCCCAATTTCCTTCGGGCAGCGAGGCTCAGGAGGCCCAGATCCAAATCGGCCTGCTTTATTTCCAGGCGCGCAAATATAAAAACGCCGTCGATGAGTTCACGGCGTTCCTGACCCGCTGGCCGAAATCGGCGCTGGCCCCGGAAGCCCTGTGGCTGATGGCTCAAACCTACTATAACAGCCAGCAGGATGCCATGGCCATCAAGGCCTATCGCGCCTTCGGGGCGCAGTTCCCGCAACACAAACATGCCTCCGACGCTCAAAACCAGCTCATGCTGACTTATTATCGACAGGCCATGCGCGGCAAGGAGCCCCAGCTCCTAGCTCAATTCGTGCAAATGTATCCGAAAAGCCACCTAGCCCCCGAGGCCCAATACCAACTGGCCCAGGGCGCTTTCCAGGGCAAGAAATGGGCCTTGGCCATAGAGCATTTCCGCAACCTTTTGCTGCAGTATCCGATGGCCTCCCAGGCGCCCTTGGCATTGCTGGCCATCGCCCAAAGTCAGGAGCGGCTTAAAAAACCCGCCGAGGCGATTAGCGAATATAGAAGCCTGGTCAATCTTTTCCCCAATCATCCGGCGTCCTTGGACGCCGGCATGCGCCTGGGCGCCCTTTATTTCGAATCAGAAAAATTCAAGGACGCGGCCGTCAGTTTTCGTTTTATCGTGGAGCGCGAAGCACCCGCGCAGATCAAAGCCAGCGCCATGTATAACCTGGGCATGTCTCATAAAAAGCAGCGCAATTTCGTGGAGGCCGCCCAAGCCTTCGATGATTTCGCGCAAAGCTATCCCCACGACCCCAAGCAAATGGATGCGCTGCTGGAGATCGCCGCTCTTCAGCGCCTGCTGGACAAGCCGGACCAGGCGCTGCAAACCTATGAGAGAATCTTAAGCCGTCCCAACACTCCGCCCCTCGTAAAAATGGGGATATGCAATCAAACCGCCGAGCTTTACCGCAACATGGGCGACAAACCCAAAGCCATTAAATCCTACGGCATGCTCATCGCCATGACGCCGGCCGCCCAGGACGAGCGCTTGCTGGGGCTGGCCCAACTGGCCGCGCTTTATGAGGAAGACGAGATATGGGATAAGGCCATGGATGTTTACAGCCAAATCCGGATCAGCGGCGGCAAACGCCAATGGGCGCAGTCCGCCGCCAAACGCGCCAAGGAGATCAAGACATTCTTAGACGCCAGTAAAAAGGATCCCAAGGTGGCTCAAAGCCAAAATTTCTCCGGTCAGAATAAAGTGGGGGGACGATGAAACTCTATAGACAGCTGTTCTTTGTTTGCGGCGCGCTGCTTCTCGATTCGGCCCTATCGGCCGTCCCGGCGACCATGAGCCGGCCGGAACAATCAGGGGAACTGAAGGATATTCTCATCGAGGGCGTTTCCCGCCTTTCCATCAAGGCGGACAAGCCTCTTTACAACCCCCAGCTTGACCAATTGCCGGAAGTGCAGGCTTATCTGGCGCTGCAGCTTAACGAAGCGGCTTTCACACCCCACGTGATGGAGAGGCTGCCCAATTACCTGCCCTCGAAGCTCGGCTCCGATATCGTGCTTTCCCCCTGGCATGGCAAGCTGGTGCATCAGCCGGTGTTGGATATCGTGATCATGAATCAGCCCAAGAACATGATCGTGGACAGCTGGCGCCTGGTGATCACGGATAATCAAGGCCGAATTTTTCACACGATAAGAGGAAAAGGACGCTTCCCCGAACGCATGACCTGGGACGGCAAGGGCGGCTCCGGCGAAATGGTCAAGGTCGGCGTCCCTTACGCCTACTCCTATTTCGTTCTCGACAGCGCCCAGGTTCCTACTTATCTGCCCGGTAGAACGATCCTTTTCAAGGGTCTGGTGCAGGAGCATATGACCCGCACCGAAATTACCATGGACACCAAGAGCCTGTTCGATGAAAAACTCGGGTTTTCCCCCATGGGCCAATCCTGCCTGCGCGAGGCGCAGGACGTTCTGCGCCGCACCCCCAACCGGGCCATCCGGGTGGAAATCTACGGACCCGATGTGGAAACGGCCCAGAAGCAAGCTGACGCCATCAAGCGCTATCTGGCCGCCGCGCTGCACCTGAGGGAAGGCCGGATCATGTCCAGAGGCCTGCCGCTGGAGCGCGACCGCTACCCCCGCACCGAGATTTTGGCGAAGTAGCTTAATCCGAGTCGAAGGGGTGGGGCGGAGCCGAGTTATCCTTTTCCCGGATAATCCGCTCCTTTTCTTTCTCGAACTTCTCCAAAGCCGCGCGCCTCTGTTCCTCAATCAGCTTGGTGGGATTTTCCAGAAGCTTGGCCAACTTTTCTTTCTCGGCCTTCATGCGCTCCTGGGCGGCCTTGATGGGGTCTGCCCCATCCGCCTGCGCCTTAAGGGGCTTTTTCCAGTGCTGAAGCACCCTGCCGTCCTGCCGCCGGGCCTCCAGACGCGCTCCGCAACAGGGGCAATCCACGTAAACAGTCTCTTCGCTCATGGCGCCAAAATCATATAAAATCTCCTCCGTCTAGACCAATTCGACGCGATTGCGTCCCAGATGCTTGGCTTTGTAGAGGGCTTTATCAGCCTTTCCCACCAGGTCCTTGGCCAGCTTGGCATCCTCGGGAAAACAGGCCAGTCCCGCAGAAATGGTGAGTTTGCCCAAAGGCTGGCTCTCTTGACCCGGGAATTGGCAGGCATCAATGGCTTGGCGCACACGCTCGGCCACCCTCTGGGCATTGGTTTTGTCCGTGTCAGGCAGGAAAACCACAAACTCCTCCCCCCCGTAGCGGGCGAGCACATCGCTGATGCGCAGGGTTTCGCGAAGGGCATGGGCCGTCATCTTAAGGATGACGTTGCCCATTTCATGGCCGTGATTATCGTTATAGGCCTTGAAATGGTCGATATCGATTAGCATCACCGAGAGAGGCCTGTTGTAGCGGCGGGCCCGCTCGGTTTCAGCTTTAAGCCCTTCTTCAAAATACCGGAAGTTGAAAAGGCCGGTCAGGGCATCGGTGATCGTTTCTTTAAGCAGTTGCTCCTGTTTTTCCCGAAGGTTTCGAGTCATTTGGTTGAAGGCCCGGGTAATTTGGCCTATCTCATCGTTGCTTCTCGGATTGATCTCGACATTAAGCTCTCCGCCCATGATCTTATGTATGCCGGATTGCAACTCTCTTAATGGACTCAATATCGAAAACGCGAGCAGAATCTCAATGAGGGCAATGCCCAGAAACACCGACGAGCCTCCCCATAGTATTGTCTTTTCGCTCTGCTCCAAAGTCGAGCCGATTTGTTTTTGCACATCTTCCATGTGCACGCGGTTAAGGTCGACCAATTTGTCGCAGAGGGCATAGAGCAGGGCCAACTTTTCCTTGCCCCGAGCGGATAGCAAGCCCATGGATTTCTGACGGACGGGGATTTGCTCGGCCCATCGAATCACCCTGAGGATCGATTCTTTTTTCCCCGGCGCGGCACTTCCTGAAGCTGCCGCCAGCAGCCTTCCCGCCTCTTCGAAATAAATCGCGCTTTCCGTTTCGAGCTCGGAAAGCAGCTCTTTGACTGTCCGGCTGTCCGATTCCTGTTCCAGCCTCTCCATCCTGATGGTGACCTTCTTGCGCACGCGATCGCCCTCATCGAGCAGGGCTTCATCTCCCGTGCTTAGAAACCGGAAGGTCAGGTCGTCGTAAAAGACAAAGTCGTGCTTGATTCCTGAGGCCAGATGCATGGCCGAGACGTTTTTGGAGAGGGCTTCACGCAAAAGCTGCCCCGTGGCTTTTTGGCCTTGGAGGTTGAGGACGGCATCGAGCAAAACAATGCCGGTCACAAGTATTACGGAAAGCAAGAACCGGGCCTTGATCGATAGACTCACGTCCGCATTATATCTCTTTCAGCTCGGTGATCAATATCTTCGGATAGGGTGATCAAATGTGCGCTGAACCTCGATATATCCTAAAAATTATACACTGATTTTCCTGGGCCTTCGAAACCATGTCCTGGCGAGCTTGCCGCATCACCGCACCTGTCGTTTTCCCTCTTTTTTTTATCCCGGGGTGCCGGCATGCTCCGCGTCCTCTCGCGGGTGTGGTCATTGAGCATGGCGGCTCGGGCGGGGCCCCTTGGGCCCGCGCCGGCGATCCAGACACTCCACCTGACGGTAAAAACCCGAAGCCAAAAGCTCGGGTTTGAAAGATGCCATGGCTTCTCAGGCGGATCTTGGCCCCGTAATCGGCGGCAGCAAGGCGGCAAGCGCCGGACGCCGGTTAATGGAGCGCTTACCCGGGATGGCTCCCAAGCCCTTTGCCAGTTGTCGCGTGCTTGAGGGCTGCGCCGAGGCTCCCTTGGCTTTTCACATCGAAAAGGGGGAGCATGTCCCGGAAACCGTCGCCGCGCTGGTGCGTCCCTGGGTTCTTCTTCAGAAGGCCAGAGGCAAGGAGCTTATCTTCAATTTCGCGCCAGGCGCCGGGGACCGACTCATGAATATGAACTTGGAAGGCCTGCCGCAAGCCTCTTTCGCTGTGCACATCAGCGCCCCCTTAACGGGAGGTTGCGAGGTTTCTTTGCGGGGCCGGCCCGATCCCTCCCGATTGTTCGACGAGCAGCGGCGCGCCGTTTTGGAGAACTCGCTACAACCCTAGGCAGCACATGGCATGAACGAACCTTTCTCGTTGCCGGCGACTCGCCCTTGCCCTTGATGCACATCCAGCGCGACCATCGCGACTCGCGCCTTTACGGATATCATCATCAGAAAAGGAAAACGCACCTGGCTGCGGTATAGGACACAATCTTTAGACGGGTGAAACGAAACATCAATGGTTTAAGACTTTTTCTTCAGGGAAATGTGCAGGTGCTTGATCTTCCAGCCGTCCGAATGCTTTTTCAAGACGAAGGTTTCAGTGACGGCCAGGACGATGGTCTTGCCCTCTTTGGCCGTCGCGATAGTATTGATCGACTCCTGAGCCGCGTAGGCCCAATCCTCGGAGGCGGAAGACTCCAGGAGCTTGACGTCGGAGACGCGCAAGGACTTCCACCCCTTCATATGCTCGCCGATATGGTGGTTGCGGTACTCGGTCCAGCCGACGTCCTTACCGCCATGCTCCAGAACCAAGAGAGCGGGATCCATGATAAGGTCAAGCTGCTCGACACTTAAAGCCTCCATCCCCGCCTTGTACTGCTCCAAGACTTGCGAAACGTCCTGTGCCGAGGCTATTTTTGGCACGGTGGTCCCAGGCTTTTCGTGCGCGGAACCAGGTAGAATTGAAACGGCTAAGAGCGTCAGGCAGACTGGAAGGAACTGTAGGGGTTTTCTCATGAGTTGAACCTCCCGGAAATGATACGACCTTTATGAATATTATAGCTTAGCGCAGCACACTATTTGTCACACCAGAGCAAGCTACGGACAAGACGTTGAACTCATAACCGGTGGATATTATACATCTGCGCAAAATTGACATGCAGGTGCCATAGTCATATACTGGAATCCAGTGAAACGCTGGAAAAATTTATTCTGGGTGACGTTGGGACTGGCGGTTTGTGCCAGTGTTGCGCCGGCTTTCGCCGTGAAATTCCCCGACAAGCCTGGACGCGACAGCTTTTACTCGGATGAGGCCAGCCTGCTCAATGAGATCGGGGGCAAGCGCGTCAACGAAATCTGCTGGGCGCTGTGGAAAAAGCAAAAGATTCCGCTCTACGTAGTGACCGTGATATCCCTGGCAGACCACGATGCCGCAGGCCAAACCATCGAGGGCTTCGCCTACGATCTATTCAACGCTTGGGGCATCGGCTCTCAGCGCCGCAACTACGGCATTTTGATTTTAGTTTCAAAAAACGACCGCAAGGCCCGCATCGAGCTAGGTTCGGGCTGGGGGCACAAGCACGACTATCAGGCCGAAGAGGTGATGCGGGATAGTATCTTGCCCCATTTTCGCCGTGGGGATTACTCCCAAGGCATCATGCGAGGCGTCGAGGGTATGAATGCTTTAGCGCGGGGCCTGGAGTTGCCCAAGGCCAAAGCGCCATGGTGGGCCATTTGGGTACAGATCGGTTTCGTGGCGTTGGTCATAGGCGTCGCCTACTCTCTATTTAAAAGCGGGCACACCGGCTGGGGGTGGGCTTTTTTAGCCGGCATCGGCATTCTGCTCTTTTTCCTCCTGCGGGCTGCGGCATCCAGCGGCGGCGGCATGGGCGGAGGATCTTCGGGAGGCGGCGGGGCCAGCGGGTCCTGGTGAAGAAATGATGAAACGACCCAGCGCACTTTTCAGTGAAGCAGACCGCAAAGCCATCGCCCAGACTATTGAAAAGGCCGAACAAAGCACTTCCGGCGAGATTGTGCCCGTAGTGGCGGCCGCCTCTGGGCGCTACGACCGCGCCGAAGATATTTTTGGGTTATGCCTGGCCTTGGTGGCGCTAACGACGGCCTGGCTTGTTTTTCAAGATATTCGGGTCGTTGATGGCGCGTGGACTGTAGGTTCTCGTTTGAGCTTGGGCCTGCTTCCCCTTGTGATCATCATTATCGCAGGATTTGCGCTGGGCGCGGCGGCGGCTACCCGCTTTCCTGCTCTTAAGTTGCTTTTCATACCTAAGAAAGAAATAGACCTGGAAGTGGAGCGCGCAGCGGCTCATGCCTTTAGGCAGTTCCGCCTGGGCCGGACCCACAATGGCACCGGCATCCTGATTTACGTCTCCTTACTCGAGCGTCGCGTGCGCGTGGAAGGCGGTGGGGCCATCGCTGATAAGCTCTCTCACCAGGACTGGAAAGAAGTCTGCGCTGCGGTCGTTGATGGCCTTAAGGTAGGCCGTCCCACCGAGGGCCTTATGCATGCCATCGAAGCCGCAGGTCGGTTACTGGCCCAACACTTCCCTATCCGCCCCGAGGATCGCAATGAGCTAAAAAATGAGCTATGCCTGATTGACTGACACCTGGCCTTTGATCTCAAGCTCGCTAATCGTATGCGTGGAAGGGCTAAAGTAATACGGGCTTTTTTATTAGCGGTTCCCTTCGCGCCCCCTACCGTCTAGATTTTTACCCCCAAAAGAGGATTCTATTTTATTTTTGAGTTTATGCAAGCAAAAGTAAATATCCACGGGCCAAGGCCCGTGGCTTTCAAG
>Ga0155452_1198_pt1 | contig 10264 bp, 12 predicted proteins | sample RifCSPhighO2_02_FD_111900 | JGI IMG/M metagenome (GOLD analysis project Ga0155452, IMG submission 111900) | Elusimicrobia bacterium RIFCSPHIGHO2_02_FULL_57_9
TGTTCAACCTGCGTGTAAGCCGGGACCGCGGCTGCGGCCAGGGAGATGATGCTGAAAAATAATCTCCTGATTTGACGTGAAATCCTCGGTGGTGAGTACGATTCGAGCAATTGAGACGATGACTGATGCTTCATTTCTCCTCCTTGGTGACAAGACCTGGTCAGGCAACTGCGGCCTGGAAGGCTGTTGTTACGCCGGAGGAGGACTGCGGGGGGACGCGCCACCTCGATCCGTAAAGGAAATGCGCGGAGAAGAAACGTCGGATACAGCCGTCAACTTGGGTGTCGGCGGATGGAAGGAATACGACTGAAGAGGAACGGCGTGCCGGAAAGACGACAGCTCCGGACAGATACGGCATGAGGCCGGATCGTGATGGTGATGTCGAGAGCCGGAATCACCAGCATCCGCCTCTATTGCGGCGTCCGAAGCAGAAGAGCCGTCGTGATGGTAGGCCGCTTCGGCAACGGCTGTCTGCCATTCGTGGGCGACCGGAAGCGCGACTTGCGCAAAAAGCGAAAACAGGCACAAAAGCGCGCCGAACCTTTTCAGGGAATGGCTGAATCGCCGCGAGGTCATCAAGCTAAAATATTTTTAACAAGTTTGCCTGATCCTGTCAAGCGCTGCCCCTTATTGTTGTAAAATCAGCAAATCGGGGTATAGCTCAATTGGTAGAGCGCTTGGTTTGGGACCAAGAGGTTTTCGGTTCAAGCCCGAATACCCCGAAGCTTTTTCGTCGGATAGAGGTCGCAGGGTCTTTGTTGTTGCTTGCGCCTATTTGCGGCTTTTAGGGGTCCTTTTGGTACAGGCTAGGCACAAAGAAAGGAGGCCCATGGGTCGGAAGCTTGTTGCGCTAGGCCGCGACAGGGCCTTGTGTTAAGATATTTTTAGGAGGCAAAGAAAAGAGAAAAATTGACTAAATAAATTTTGACTTCGCCCGGGACCGTGCATAAGAGTGCGGTAAGCTCACCTCGATGTTGAGGGGGCACATTCTAAACCGGATTGAAGCCGCTATTTGCGGATGATTTGCCGCAGAGCCTTAACCCTCCTGGGGTTTTCAAGCTCCTTTAAAACGTCCAACAGTTCGGCTTTCTGAACGGGAGTGCGGTCGTGAAAAAGAGAATTCAGTCTTTGCTTTAGCTTGTATTCCGGCGCGGCCCGTTGCTGGGGAACGTCCCGAAATAACTCAGAAAGCGGGATATCCAGGGCCTTGGCGAGCTTGGCCGCGGTAAGCAGGCTGGGCATTTTCTTCCCAGTTTCTATGTAAGCAAGAAATCCCGCATCAATGCCGGCCAGCTCGGCCAGTTGGCTGATGGTCAGGTCCGCTTGTTTGCGCCGCTTGCGCACGGCGGAGGCGATCCCCGCCATTATTTTTCTCTCGTCCATGCCCGTCAGACATATTACGGCTATTACATGAATGGTGAAATATCCTAATAGACAATATAAATATAATGTCCTATTGACATTTAGTGTGATTCGGTTATGCTTAATTAATGAAGGCACTGGTCGTGGATAATGAGGAATTGACGCGCTTAGTGCTTGCGAGGCTTTTGATCAGGGCGGGCTGGATGGTCCAGGCCGCCACCGGCGGCAAGGAGGCCCTGCAAGCCTTTGAGGCCGGGCGGTTTGATGTGGCTATTATCGACGTGGACCTCGGAGAAGGGCCGGATGGCATTGCCGTGGCCCGGCAATTGAGAAGCCTTGAGCCGGAATTGCGGGTTATCCTGGTATCGGGAGATATCTTAAATGAGACCAGGGTTCGGGAAGCGGGATTGGAAAACTTTCTGCTGAAGCCATTTGAAATTCAAGCCCTTCTGAGCAGGGTCGCTTCGCCGCAAGCGCGTCCCGCTTGATTCAATGTTGGCCGCCGGGATTCTCAAGCCACTTGCGCACCGTGGCGGTGAGCCTGTTTAAGTCAAAAGGCTTAGAGATATAGCCGTTGGCGCCGCAGGATAGGGCTTTTTCCACTGCTTTTACCTGGCCCAGGCCGGTCAGCATCAAGACTGGAATTTTCTCGAGCTTGGGATTGCCTTTGATGTTGAGGCAGGCGTCATAGCCCGTGATCCCAGGCATTTCGATATCCAGAAGAATCAGGTCGGGCAGGTTTTTTAAAGCCAGCTGTATCCCGTCGGCCGCATTCGGCGAGCCTAGAACGTCCAAGCCCATTTGTACCAGAGTTTCTTCCACCAAAACTCGGTTGATCTCGTCATCGTCGATGTGAAGAATCAGCGGTTTTTCGCGCTTGGGCTTGGAGAATACGTTGAACAATCCCATCTAGCGCCTCATTCGGAAAGGAGGGTCGCCCTTAAGTATTCGCGGTTAAGCCGCGCGATATTGGACATCTTGATTTCCTTGGGGCAGGCTGCTTCGCATTCCGTTTCATTAGAGCAATTGCCGAAGCCTTCCGCGTCCATGGCTTTGCGCATGGCCAGCACACGCTTTTCCCGTTCGGGCTGCCCTTGCGGAAGAAGCGAGTACTGCGAGACCTTGGCCGAGACAAAGAGCATAGCCGAAGCGTTGGGGCAGGCGGCCACGCAGGCCCCGCAGCCGATGCAGGCGGCGGCATCCATAGCCCTTTCCGCCCTGTCCTTTGAGATCAGGACGGCGTTGCCGTCCACGGCATTGCCGGTATTGACCGAGATAAAGCCCCCCGCGGCCAGCACCCGGTCGAAAGCCGAACGGTCCACCACTAAATCCTTGACCGAGGGAAATGCCTTGGCGCGGAACGGCTCGACGGTGATTATATCGCCGTCTTTAAACTTGCGCATATGGAGCTGGCAGGTGGCCGTTGCTCTTTCGGGTCCGTGGGCCTGGCCGTTGATGACCAGGCTGCACATTCCGCAAATGCCTTCGCGGCAGTCTGAGTCGAAAGCCACGGATTGCTCGCCTTTCTTGGCCAAATTTTCATTGAGCACATCCAGCATCTCCAGGAAAGAGATGTCCGGGGAAATATCCTCCACGCGGTATTCAACCAAGCGGCCCTGAGCGGTGGGCCCGTTTTGACGCCAAATCCTTAATGTTAAATTCATTCGCAAACTTTAAGCATAGCTCCTTTGGGCTACGTGCACGTTCTCGAATTCGAGAGGCTCCTTATGCAAAATGGGTTCGCCCTCCGTGCCGGTGAATTCCCAGGCCGCGACATGGGAAAAATTATTGTCGTCGCGCTTGGCCTCTCCGTCCTCGGTCTGGTACTCCTCGCGGAAATGCCCGCCGCAGGATTCGCGGCGCTCTCGGGCGTCCTTGGCCAGGAGTTGGGCGAATTCCAGGTAATCCGCCACTCGCCCGGCGCGTTCCAGGGTCATGTTAAACTCGGCGCCGCTGCCGGTGACGTTCACATTCTTCCAAAACTCCTCGCGCAGCTGAGGAATTTGAGCCAGCAGTTCCTTCAGGCCCTTATCGTTGCGGGACATTCCGCATTTATCCCACAGCAACGCCCCAAGCTCCTTGTGGAAATCAGCCGGCGTCCGCTTGCCTTTGATTGCAAGCAGGCGCTGAATGCCGGCCGAAACGGCCTTTTCAGCTTCTTTAAAAGAAGCATGCCCTGTCTCCACCTTGCCCAATTTGGAGCCGGCGAAGTAATTGCCGAGGGTATAGGGGATGATAAAATAGCCGTCGGCCAGGCCTTGCATCAAGGCTGATGCGCCCAGCCGGTTGGCCCCGTGATCCGAGAAATTGGCTTCGCCCAGGCAGAAAAGGCCCGTGATCGTCGTCATCAGGTTGTAGTCCACCCAAAGCCCGCCCATGGCGTAATGCACCGCCGGGTAAATACGCATGGGAATCTGATAAGGGTCTTCACCCGTGATATGACGGTACATGTCGAAAAGGTTCCCATATTTTTCGCGGATGACGTTTAAGCCCATCCTTTTAATGGCATCGGCGAAATCCAAGTACACCGAAAGCCCGGTCCGGCCCACGCCCCTGCCGTCGTCTATGACCTGCTTGGCGTTGCGCGAGGCCACGTCCCGAGGCACAAGATTGCCGAAGTTGGGATATTTGCGTTCCAGATAGTAATCGCGCTCAGCCTCCGGGATGGCCTGCGGCGAGCGTTTGTCATTGGCTTTCTTGGGAACCCAGACGCGGCCGTCATTGCGCAGGCTTTCGCTCATCAAGGTCAGCTTGGATTGTTGGCCGCCGGAAACCGGGATGCAGGTCGGATGAATCTGGGTGAAGCAGGGATTGGCGAAAAGCGCGCCTTTCTTGTGGGCGCGCCAGGTCGCGCTGACGTTGGAGGCCAAGGCATTGGTGGAGAGATAAAAGACATTGCCGTAGCCCCCGGTGCAAAGCAAAACGGCGTCGCCGCAATAGGATTCCAAGGCTCCGGTGACCAAATTGCGGCAGATTATGCCCCGAGCCGCGCCGTCGACCAAGATTAAATCCATCATTTCCCGCCGGGGGAATATCTTGACTTGTCCTGCCGCGACCTGGCGCATTAAGGCGCTGTAGGCTCCCAAGAGAAGCTGCTGGCCGGTTTGGCCGCGCGCGTAAAAAGTGCGCGAAACCTGGGCTCCGCCGAAAGAGCGGTTGGCCAGGGTGCCTCCGTATTCCCGCGCGAAGGGCACTCCTAGGGCCACGCAGTGGTCGATGATATTGTTACTGATCTGGGCCAGGCGATAAACATTGGCCTCGCGGGATCTGAAATCGCCGCCCTTGACCGTATCGTAAAAGAGCCGCCAAATGCTGTCGCCGTCGTTGGGATAGTTTTTGGCCGCGTTGATCCCACCCTGGGCGGCGATAGAATGAGCCCGCCGCGGCGAGTCCTGTATGCAAAAAACCTTGACGTTATAGCCCAGTTCGGCCAGGGAAGCGGCCGCGGAAGAGCCGGCAAGCCCGGTGCCCACTATCAGGACCTCGAATTTACGCTTATTAGCCGGGTTTACCAGCTTTATATCGAAGCGATGCTTGTCCCACTTTTTTTCGACGGGGCCCGATGGGATCTTGGAGTCGAGCTTCACCGCGCCCCTCCCGCCATAAAACCGAACCATAAAGGCAATAAGGCAAAACCCGCGGCGATAGCCGCGCTCAAAATCAGTCCCGTTCTTTTAATCGCGCTCATAGCGCGGGAATGGCCCACGCCGAAGGTGCGCAATGCGCTCTGAAAGCCGTGGCTTAAGTGCAGGCCCAGGCCTATCATGGCCGCTACGTAAAAGAGGGTGTAGACTTTGTTCTGGAAAGCGTCGAAGACGTGACGGTATAGGCTCTCTCTGTGCTCGGTAAATCGGAAAGTTTTGACGTGGATGACTAGAAAGGCCAGCAGCAGCAGCCCGGAAACCAACATGGCGCGGGAACCCCAGCTGCGCCCGCCCTTGCCTTTCTGCACTACATAAGGAACGGGCCGCGCCCGTCTATTCTCGTATTTGAGCTTGAGCGAAACCATGATATGCAGCAGAAATATCAGGGCCAGGCCGATTTCCGCCGCAGGCAGCAGGGGGTTTGCCTCCAGGACTTCGGCGTAATGGTTAAAGGTTCCTTCTCCGGCTAAAAGCAGGAGATTGCCCGCCAGATGGGTGATGAGAAAACAGCACAACAGCAGCCCGGCGGCCGCTACCGAAATTTTCCGACCGATCGAGGATGAGAAAAAATCGCCAAGGCAGCGCATGTAATTCCTACGGGGATGCTAGCATTTTTTTACTAAAATCTGTAAAGGCTCGTGGAGCATCGGCTCTCCACTATTTGAGCCATAGGCGCCAAAATAAAGCGCTGTTTCCCTCGGCCAGCGACTCGATGGCAAGTCGTTGCGCCGCGCGCCATTAGCGGACAAGCGCGTATAGGAAAGAATCGATGGTCTTGCCGTCCTTGGTGATCGACTTTTTTAATCTTCCTTCCAACTTGTATCCGGCTTTCTCGAGCACTCTGGCCGACGCGGGATTCCATGCGAATACCGGCGCATAGAGCCGACATAGATCGAAATTTTTGAAGGCATATTCGCTGACCGCCTTAAGAGCTTCCGTGGCGATGCCTTGTCCCCAATAAGCTTCTCCCAGCCAGTAGCCAATTTCCGAGGAACGCTGTTCCACGTCGTTGCGCAAATGAATGCCGATGCCGCCCGCGGCTTGGTCGTTCACCACGATGGCGAACATGGTCAGGGGTCTAATTTTGGATGCGGACTTGATCCATTCTTGGGCGTCTTTGGCGGAGTAGGGGTAGGGAAACCCATCGCGCAAATTGATCGAAACTTTTCTATTGTTGGCATGAGTCACCAGCGATTTCTCATCGCCTTTTTTCCAGGGGCGCAAAACGGCGCTGGAAAGTTCTATTTCTAGATTTTTAGGCATAGAGTCCCGCGCAACTGTCCATAGGGACAGTTAAAAATGATGGAAATTATTATACTTTTTTATCGGAATTTCCCGCGATGGCGCCAGTGATGCCACATGAGTTCCAGTTCGGCTTTATGCTCGGCGCCGAAAAATAGTAGGTAGTTGATTAGCCCCGCCAGGATGGCGATTCTAATCGCATAACCGCCGGTCAGAAGGTTGTAGCCGATCATGGCCCAGGTGAGAGCCGCCAGCCATTTCATTTTGACGGGGAGGAAAAAGAACAGAAGTATCTGGAACTTGGGATTAATACGGGCAAAGGCCAGAAACAGGCTGGTGGAGAATGCGGTGTTGCCCAGTTCTAAATTGAGAGCTAGGGCGGGGAGGGCCGTGCTCAAGGCCCCTATCAGGCAGAACAGGGTGAATTTGAAATCGCCCCATTCATTTTCCAGCATCCTCATATAGCTGTAATAAAGGATAAGCCAGAGAAACATCCAAAGCGGGGCCAGCGGCGGGGGAACGAATATATAAGTGATGAGTCTCCAAACCTCGCCCTGCCGGATCAATACCGGATCAAGCGCGAGTTGACGGGGAAAATCAGGCCGAAACAGGGCAAGGACGCCGACCGCCGCGTTCATGCCGGCCAGAAACCCGGGCAGGCCCGGGATGGAAAGAAACCCTAGTTTTCTTTTGGCGCGATCTATCCAGCGAGGCACGAAGGCATAATACCATTTAGCCTTCCCGCCGCACTCTTTGATATAGTAAAGGCCGTGGATTCGCCGTGGCGCCTTGAGCTTAAAAAATTATTGCCTCATGCAAAATTTGACGAATCGTTAAGCCGCTACACCACTTTCCGCATCGGCGGCCCGGCCGACGCTTATGTTGAAATACGCGACGCGGGAGAGCTTGCCGCGTTGGCGGGCTCGGCGGGCTCAAGCGGCGTTGCCTTGATGTTTTTGGGTTGGGGCTCGAATCTTTTAGTGCGCGACGGAGGCTGGCGCGGCATTGCCGCGCGGTTGCGGGGGGATTTCGAGAAGCTCGAATTTTTGCCGGATGGCCGCGTTGCCGCCGGCGCCGGGGTGCGCGTGCCGCAGTTGGTGGCTGCCTGCGCGGAAAATGGCCTTGGCGGCGATGAGTCGTTGGTGGGAATTCCGGGCACGGTGGGCGGGGCCCTGGTCATGAACGCGGGAACGCGCGATGGGGAGATCGGGGCGTTGGTGCAAGAGGTGGAAATCTTCGATCGGGAAATCCTGGCGCCCAAAAAATTAACCCGCGGCGAGCTGGTTTTTCGATACCGCTCCAGCAATTTGGGGGGGCGCATCATTTTAGGCTGCGTGCTTCAATTGAAACCAGGAAATAAAGTTGATATAATGAGACGCGTTCAAGAGTGCCAGCAAAAACGGCTTCAAACTCAACCCATCCATACTTATAACGTGGGCTCTATTTTTAAGAATCCTCCCGGACTTTTCGTCGCCAAGCTCATCGAGCAAGCCGGCCTTAAGGGCATGGTCTGCGGGGGAGCCCGGATATCGCCGCTGCATGCTAATTTTATCGAGAATTTTTCAGGCGCCAAGGCCTCGGATGTGCTCGAGTTGACGCGCCGGATTCAAGAAAAAATCAAGTCCGCCTTCAACGTGGAGCTTGAGCTTGAAATAAAGGTGATCGGTGAACCCTAAGCTCATGCGTCATCGCGTTGTCTTGCGGCCCAAGGTGCGCGGCCAAAAGATCAGGCAGCAGGCCGCCATCGCCGCGCTGCTGATGCTGGGCGTGGGAGCCGCAGCGACGCTTAGGCATTTCGATTGGGGAGCGCTCTCTTCGCGGCGGCCAAAAATAGACGTCGCGCCTCCCTTTTGGTCTTTTGAAGTGCAGGGAGTGCCGAAAGAATTGCGGGATATTGTTCTGGCCTTTTTAAACGACAGGCCGCGGCTTTCCCCGGCGCAAACAGTGCAAGAGTTGGGCCGGCGTTTTCCTTGTTTAGAAACCATCAATTTTAACCGGCCATGGTTTAAGGAAACCTTGCGATTCGATCTCAGCATGCGCCGGGCTTTGGGGCAGGTTCAGATTAACCGCAAGCCGGCGGGTTTTCTTAGTGATAACGGGGTGATTTTTTCTTCTCCGGCAGGCTTTTACACCGGCGTCTTGCCGGTTCTTGAAACCGGGCAAGCCGATTCAGCGGAGCTTAAGGCCTTGGCCGGTTTTCTTTCGGCGGCGGCCCGTCCCGGGGCGCTGCTCTCGCCCTTGGAGAGCATGCGTTTTATTTCCAGCGAAGATGGTTGGGAAGCGGCATTGGCCGACGGCACCAGGGCTCAGTGGGGCCAATTGGCTTGGACGCGAGAGAAGCTGGAGCGTTTGCGGGAAGTGCTGATCAAGGCGCGGTCCGAATTCGACGGGGGAGTGACGGCCGACTTGAGATATTTTGAAGATGGGAGAATATTGCTGCGGCCCCTTGCGCCGCCGCGTCCCGCCGGCCGGAGATAACGCATGGCACCTTTCCAATATATTGGATGGTGTCATACCGTCCTTAGGGAATATAAGGAGTAGGTATGGCAAAACAAGAATCCGTTGCAGGGTTGGATATGGGCAGCGGCCGGGTCACCTGCCTCATCGGCACGCCGAATGCCGACAATCAGCGCATGAAGATTTTGGGAGGGGCCAGCGTCCCTTGCCGGGGCATCAAGGGCGGCGTGGTGATCAACATCCATGAGACCGCACGGGCCGTGACCCAAGCCGTTGAGGAGGCGGAAGCCGCAGCCAAACAGATGGTCGCCAGCCTGTATATGGGCGTGCGAGGAAACCATCTGCAATCCTTCAATAATCGGGGAGCCTTCAACATTGCGCGCACCGATAAAGAAATCACGGCCGAGGACATAAATTCCGTGGTCGCCAACGCCAAGGCTATTCCTTTGTCCTCCGACCGCGAAATTCTGCACGTCGTGCCGCAGGGCTTCAGCCTCGACCGCCAGCGTGGCGTGCCGCATCCGGTGGGTATGGAAGGCTCTCTGCTTGAAGTCGACGTGCATATCGTGACCGCCTCGACCGCGCATCTTAACAACATCATCAAAACCGTGGCCCAGGCCGGCTTTTCCGTGATCGAGCCTATCTACGGGTTGCTTGCCGTCGGCGAGGTCCTGGTGACTCCCGAGGAAAAGGACCTGGGCTGCCTGCTCATCGATTTCGGCGGCCAGTCGATTTCTCTCGGCATTTATTCCGAGGGCAGCATCCGTTATTCTAAGGAATTGGCCATCGGCTCCGATTTTATCACCCGGGATTTGGCGGTGGGCCTAAGGACCTCCTTGGCGGCTGCCGAGAAAATAAAGATGGAGCACGCCGTCGCGCATCCCGCGCTGCTCAATGGGGACAACGAGATCGATTTTCACGGCGTGGACGGCAGAAGCCTTCAGAAGGTGAAAACCAGCGCCATGATGGGCATTATCCTGCCCCGTGTCGAGGAGATATTCTCCTTGATCGCCGATGATTTGCAGAATTCTTCCTATGCGGATCTGGTGGTTTCAGGGGGAGCGGTTATCACGGGCGGCGGGTCGCTCATGCGGGGGACCACCGCGGCGGCCGAGCAAATATTGGGCATGCCCGTGCGCGTGGGCATGGCGCATCCAGACTTTTTCGAGGCTGAGTCTCCGTGGTTGAATCCAACCTATGCCACGGCCCTGGGGCTGCTGCATTTTTCCCGGCAGGTCCGTTGGGGTTGCGGGCTCAACCGATTTATTTCCCGTAAAAAGCCTATGTGGCTGCGGCGGATCACTTCCGTTTTTGAGGATATATTTTGAAGATACAAGTTTCCGAGGAAATCCAGGAATCGCGCGCCGTCATCAAGGTGATCGGCGTAGGCGGCGCGGGCGGCAACGCCATCAATCGCATGGCCGAGGCAGGCATTCAGGGCGTGGAGCTTATCGCGGCTAATTCCGACGCCCAGGATTTGCGGCGCAGCGAGGCATCCGTTCGCATCCAGGTAGGCGAAAATCTGACCAAGGGCCTGGGAGTCGGGGGTGATGCCGCCA
>Ga0155452_1126_pt3 | contig 10262 bp, 11 predicted proteins | sample RifCSPhighO2_02_FD_111900 | JGI IMG/M metagenome (GOLD analysis project Ga0155452, IMG submission 111900) | Elusimicrobia bacterium RIFCSPHIGHO2_02_FULL_57_9
CAAGCCATGAACGATATCTTGCAGATAATGCTCTGGCCCTTCATCGCGAGCTTGGTCTTGGCTGGAATTCACGCCTACTTGGGCCTTCACGTGGTTGAGCGCGGCGTCATTTTCGTCGATCTCTCTCTTGCCCAGGTTGCCGCTCTGGGCAGCGCGGTCGCCCTTCTGTCCGGCTATGATCTCCATGGTCGCAGCGCCTATTTTTTATCGTTGGGTTTCACGCTTGTTGGCGCTGGACTTTTCTCCGTCACGCGCAGTCGCCGTACGAGAATCCCGCAAGAGGCATTGATCGGGATCGTTTACGCGATGAGCGCGGCCTTGGCCATTCTCATCATGGATCGCCTGCCGGAAGGCTCGGAGCACATCAAGCACATCCTGGTCGGCAATCTGTTGGCGGTGAGTCCCTGGGAAGTCCAGAAGATGGCGTTGCTTTACGCGTTCATCGGGGCACTTCATTGGTTCTGGCGCAAACCTTTTCTGACCATCTCGACCGATCCCGAAGAGGCGAGCCGCAAGGGCTATCGCGTAAAGCTTTGGGACTTCTTATTCTACGCTACGTTTGGTTTCGTCGTGACGTCTTCGGTTGCGATAGCGGGGGTTCTACTTGTTTTCACCTACCTCATCGTCCCGTCCGTCACGGCCATGCTGTTTTCAGAATCCGTCGGCACGCGCCTGGCCATCGGCTGGACGATGGGAGGCGCGGCCAGCCTGCTGGGCATGTACTTCTCTTTCCGCTTCGATGCGCCGACCGGAGCGACCGTGATCTGCGTCTTCGGGGTGCTGCTTGCCTGCCTCTCGATTCTCCGCGCGACCGTGCTGCGCCGGGCGTTTAAATGATCGCCCGCTGATTTGTAACAATCCCGTACTTGCGGCCGTCTTAAGCATCCCCTAAACTATGAGCATGCTGCGAAATTTTCGTGCGGTCCTGCTTTTAGCCTGCTGCGCGGCCCTCTGCGCCTGCATCCCGAACAACGATTTGGGGGTCATCGACATGAACAATCCCGTCATGGAAATGAGCAAGGATCGCATCGGCGGCAACGACAGGATAGACGAGGCCCAGGCGGAATTAGACGATATCATGCGCAAAGTGCGAAAAGGAGATTTGCCCAAAATCCAGTTTGAGTTCGACTCGGATGAAATCACCTTGGCCTCTTATACGACATTGGACGCGGTCGCCCAGATTCTTGCCACTCATCCGAGGCTTAAACTGTTGGTCCTGGCTCATACCTGCAACATCGGCAGCGAACCCTATAATCTTGAGTTGTCGACGCGCCGGGCCAGATCGGTCAACACCTACCTGGTCAAGAGAGGCATCCCCACGCCCTCCATCCGCTACATCGGCAAGGGTTTTTCCGACCCCATCGCCGACAATAACACCGAGGAAGGCCGAATATTAAACCGCCGCGTGGAGTTCCGCATCACCTACCGCGACTGGTCCTCAGTTTACTAGAATCCTCTTCGTGAACGAGGAGAGACATCAGCAAATATTGCTCGACGCCAAGGATTTGCATCGCTTCGGCTACGCCCAGCAACTCTTGCGCGACATGGGCGGCTTCGCCAATTTCGCGGTTTCCTTCACCATCATATCGATTTTGACCGGAGCCATCGTGCTCTATGGACAAGGCCTGACCTATGCCGGCCCGGGAGTTAACGGCTGGGGCTGGCCTCTGGTGACCCTATTCACTTTGCTGGTGGCGGCTTCCATGGCGGAAATCGCCTCGACCATCCCCACAGCCGGAGCCGTCTACCATTGGGCCGCGCTTCTCGGAGGACCGGGCTGGGGCTGGTTTACCGCCTGGTTTAACCTGGTGGGACAAGTGGCGACAACGGCTGGAATAGACTACGGCATCGCCTTGTTCGTCGCCGACCTGCTGGGACTGCCCGGGCGCGGCACGCTGCTCGCCATTTACGCGCTGCTTCTGCTTAGCCACGGCCTGCTCAACCACTACGGCATCCGCGCCGTCGCGCTTCTCAATGATTTCAGCGTCTGGTATCATATCGTCCTGACCCTGATCCTGACGGCCGGCTTCTATTTCTTCGCGCCGCGCCAACCGCTTTCCTTCGCCTTTCAGACCGGCTTTACCACTTCCCATTATCCCTACGCCTGGGCCTTCTTGATCGGGCTGCTTCAGGCGCAATGGACGCTGACCGGCTATGACGCCTCGGCCCACATCACCGAGGAAACCGTGGACCCGCGGCGCAACGCGCCCTGGGGGATGTTCAACGCCGTGCTTATCTCCGGGGTTTTCGGCTATATTTTGCTTTTGGCCATTACCTTGGCCATACAAGACTTGCCGGCCGCAGCCCTTGCCGCCAATCCCTTTATTCACATCACCGAGCGCGCGCTGGGCGCCGGCGTCGGCAGGGCGCTGGTGTGGGCCATACTGCCCGCCATGTGGTTCTGCGGCTTGTCATCAGTGACCACCAACGCGCGCATGATTTTCGCCTTCGCGCGCGATGGCGGCCTCCCCTATTCCCGCATTTGGGCCCGGGTCAATACGCGCCACCGCACGCCCTCCGCGGCCATCTGGCTCTCCGTCGGCTTGGCGCTCCTCATCGCCGTCTACTCCGGGGCTTTTGTGGTTATCGTTTCGCTTTCCACCATAGGCCTTTACATCTCTTACATGATCCCCATATTCCTGGCCCTGCGCGCGCGCAGGCTGGAAAATTGGCGGCAATTGGGGCCGTGGAATCTAGGGAAATGGGGCGGCCTCATAAACACCTTGGCCGTGGCCTGGATTCTGTTTATCACCGCGCTCTTCGTCTCCCCCCCTAATCAGTTGACCGGATACACCTTCGCCGGGCTTCTGCTGTTTTTAAGCGTTTATTACACAGCCGCGGCGCGCGGACGATTCTCCGGCCCTAAAAAATTAGACGGACGGCCCACCGCTTTCAAAGGAAGGGCAAAATGACAGGCGATAAGGCTGACGATAAGGCAAAGAAAAAAATACTGATCATCGATGACGAGGAAGATTTGGTGGAAATGCTGGCCCTCAGGCTTGAGTCCACGGGCCAGTTCGCGGTGGAACGGGCGTTAAACGGACAGACCGGCCTTAAGCTCGCCGGCGACACTCTTCCGGATGTCATTTTGCTTGATTCAATCATGCCTGGAATGAGCGGCTGGGAGGTGTGCCGCAAGCTGCGGCAAGACCCCCGCACCAAGAACATCCCCATCGTCATCATGACCGCGGGCACCCCTCACGAAGCAAAGGAAAGAGCGCGCGAAAATGGGGCCGACCACGTTGTTTTCAAGCCGTATGAATACAACGATCTGTTGCGCGTCTTGGACACCATCCAGAGGAGCTTCTAGCGCCGGCCAATTTTGGTGCGTGGATTGTGGGCCTTGCCGTTTTTATCGCGCACCTCGAAATGCAAATGAGGCCCGGTGGAAAGCCCTGTTGAGCCGACCCGTCCGATCAAGGTCCTTCCTCGCTGCACCATCTGTCCGACCCGGACGAAAATCCTGGAAAGATGTCCGTAGCGCGTGGTCGCTCCATCGCTATGCCTGATCACCAGAAGCATGCCGTAGCCTTCGGTCCAGTCGGCTTCTACGACCTTGCCGCTGCGCGAGGGAAATACCGGCGTTCCCCAAGGCTTGGGATAATCAAGCCCCTCATGAAATTTTTTGGTTTTCTGCATGGGGTGCCTGCGCAATCCGTAACCGGAGCTGACGGCCGGCCGGCCGTCCTGGAAAGGGAAGCTGTAGGTATCGAAGATCATCTTAACCTTGGGCAGAAGAAGGCGGGCCCCTTTGAGGAATTCATAGTCTTCCAACATCGCGCTGCCGGGGAGCTTGTTTACCATTACGATTTGCTCTTTGAATCTCACAGCCTGGCGGGAATCCTTATACCATCTGCCGACGACGGCGTCCAAGGTTTCGCTGGCTTTCCTGACCTGATAAAGTTGGCCGTCCTTGTTATGAACCAGCACTTTTTTGCCGGGGTAAAGAACCAGCATTTCATCATTGTTGGTGGTCTGCAGGCTCATCGCCGTGGTACGGTAAACCTTGGCCAGATGCCAGGCGCTGTATTCGCCCCGCTGTATTTTATGCTCGTTATAAACCAGACGGTTGACCTTTTGGAATATCACCGGAGGCGTTTCTTCAGGCCCGGCCTCGGTGAGCACCGAATAGCGGTGCCAGTCCGGCGGCTGGGCCCCGGCCGACATGGAAATATGCGCCGCCAACGCGAGCAGCCTGAGCACTTAGGACAAGTTCGAGATTTCCATGGACTTCAGGAAATCCTTGTTGGATTTGGTGGCCAACAGCTTGTCGCGCAAAAGCTCCATGGCCTCCACGGAAGAAAGAGGCGCTAGAACCTTGCGCAGAATCCACATCTTGTTGATTTCGTCCTCCGAGAGCAGCAGCTCTTCCTTGCGCGTGCCCGAGCGGTTGATTTCAAACGACGGGAACATGCGCCGGTCGGCAAGCTTGCGGTCCAAATAGACTTCCATGTTGCCGGTGCCCTTGAACTCCTCGAAGATGACCTCATCCATGCGGCTGCCGGTATCGACCAGGGACGTGGCGATGATGGTGAGGCTTCCCCCTTCTTCGATATTGCGGGCCGCGCCCAAAAAGCGCTTGGGGCGCTGCAGCGAAGTCGCCTCCAAGCCTCCCGAGAGCACGCGTCCGCTTGAGGGCGTGATGGTATTGTAAGCGCGGGCAAGCCGGGTGATCGAATCAAGCAAAATCACGACGTCCTTGCCCATCTCGACTTGGCGCTTGCCCTTTTCCAGGACCATTTCGGCCACCTGAACATGGCGGTCCGCCGGTTCGTCGAAAGTAGAGGAAATGACCTCTCCCTTGATGCTGCGCTGCATATCCGTGACTTCCTCGGGCCGCTCGTCAATAAGCAGGACGAGCATGACGACCTCCGGATTGTTCGCGGAAATGGCATTGGCTATTTTTTGCAGGATTACGGTTTTTCCCGTTTTTGGCGCGGCCACGATCAGCCCGCGCTGGCCTCTTCCGACCGGAGCGATCAAGTCCATAAGGCGCGTGGTAAGCTCGGTGCGCTCGGTCTCAAGGTTGTATCTCTGATCGGGATGCAGGGGGGTCAGGTTGTCGAAAAACGGCCGTTCCTTAAGGGCGGGGGTCTCGGCGTCTATGCCGTTGACCTTCTTGACTTGAAGCAGGGCGAAAAACCGCTCGCCCTCTTTGGGCGGCCGCACAAACCCGGCCACCATATCGCCTTTGCGCAAGCCGAATTTCTTGATCTGGGACGGGGAGATATAAATATCATCGGGTCCGGGCAAATAATTATAATCCTGGGATCTCAGGAAGCCGAAGCCGTCGGGAAGTATTTCCAGAACCCCTTCGTCGTAAATCATGCCGTTGGCCTTAAGCTGGCCTTCAGAATCTTGGCGATCATCTCCTGCTTGCGTAGGCCCGAGACCCCTTCAAGCTTCAGGTCCCTGGCGATCCCGCTCAGTTCGGCGATCGTCATTTTGGATAATTGCGTGACATCCAACTGTTTTCCAGGCTGGGGCGTCTGAGGCGGTTTGGGCTGTGCCGTGCTTTCCATGTTAGGCTCCTATCAATTCCAATGCTCGGTAATACTGTCTGATTCTGCGTTGAAATTCTTTTCTCGATCCTTTGTTGCGCAGCACGATATCAGCCAGCTTTTCTTTCGCGGAAAACGGCATTTGCGCGGCGATGCGGCGCCGCGCCTGGACCAGGCTTAAGCCCTCGCGTCGCTTAAGCCGCGAGAGTTGGAGTCCGCAGCCTGCCGCCACCAGCAACGTTAAATCGAACTCTTTTTGCAGCCCGGCCTCGAAGAGCAGCGGCGCGTCGACGACACAGGGGCCGCCGCCGCGCCCGCACACCTGCTTGCGCATTTCCCGTAAAATCACGGGATGGGTGATTTTCTCGAGCTTCCTCCTGGCCGAGACGGAAGCGAATACCCGCCGGCCGAGGCGGCTACGGTCGATCTCGCCGCTTGAATCAAGAACGGCCGGACCGAAAGCCTTGATGATGCCGTGGTAAGCCGGGCCGCCTCGGCGCGCCTGGAGGCGGGCGACATCGTCAAGCGCGAGCGCGCGGGCACCGCAGCGGGAGAACTCCCGTAAAGCCAGGCTTTTGCCCGAGGCGATCCCGCCGGTAAGTCCAATTATCAGCCTTTTCAATTTTTTTTATCGGAATAGCGCTTCATGATCGCGCGCTCTTCCTCGGTCAGCGAATCAAGGCCGCTGACCAATATTTTATCCAAAATCCGGTCAATCTCGGCCATGGGGGACTCCGGTTCCTGCCGCCTAAAATCCGCGCGACGCGCGGGGCGGGAAGAGGAAGCCGAAGAGCCGTCTTCCCCCATCGCTCTCCAAACCGCCTTGGCCTTTATTTTGACCACCCCCCACCAGCGAATATAGAAATAACCCGTGATCATGCCGCCCAAATGGGCGAAACGGGCGATTCCCGGCGTGCTGCCGGATGCGCCGGCAAAAAACTCAATGATGCCGAAAAGAATAGCCATGTGGCTGGCCTTGACCGGAATAAGGAAATAAAGGTAGACGACCGCATCCGGATAAAGCATGGCGAAGGCGACCAGCATGCCGTAAACCGGGCCCGAGGCGCCTATGACCGGAACCGGAGAAGTCGCATCGAGCGCTATGGAGGCGGCCGCCGCGCCCAGGCCGCAGATAAAATAATACTTGATGAATTCCTTTTCCCCCCATTGGGCCTCGACCGGCATGCCGAACATCCAAAGCGCGAAAAGATTGAAAAGCAGATGCATCAGGCCGCCGTGGAGGAATAAATAGGTGAGCGGCTGCCAGACCCAACGGTCCTCGATGACATGCTTGGGGACCAGCCCAAAAAGCTGATAAAACTGATTCCCTACCAGATTGCCGAGCAGAAAAAAAACGATATTGGCGATAATCAGAGTGCGGATGGCTGGGGCCAGGCGCCGGAAATTGATCGGCTCGTACGAAAAGCGCGTCATCGCCGCCCCCCCGCGACGATGGACGGCAAGGATTTCTCCATATCCTGCCAATTAGGCCCGACTTTGACGTCGACCACCAGAGGAATGGAAAGCTTAACGGCCTGTTCCATGGCGCGGCGAACCCAGACAACGAATTCCTTCACCTCGGCGTGAGGGACCTCGAAAAGCAATTCATCGTGTATCTGCAAAAGCATTCTCGCCTTGAATTGGCCCAGCCCTTTATGAACCCGAAGCATAGCCAGCTTAATGATGTCGGCGGAACCGCCCTGGATGGGCGTATTGCCGGCAGCCCTTTCGCCGAACTGGCGCAAGGCCGTATTCTTGGCGGCAAGCTGCGGCAAATAGCGGATGCGGCCTAAAAAAGTTCGCACCATCCCGTCATGCTTGGCCGCTTCCAAATTCTTTTCCAGCCACCGGGCCACGCCTTGGTAGCGTTCGAAATATTTTTTAATAATCTCCGCGGCTTCTCTTTGTGAAATGCCCAAAACACCGGCCAAGCCAAACGGGCTCTGGCCGTAAACAATGCCGAAATTAACCGCCTTGGCCCGGCGGCGCATTTCCGCGTCCACCAAAGCCGGCTCAAGGCGGAATATCCCGCAAGCCGTGCGCAAATGAATGTCCTCATGCTTGTGGAAAGAATCCATGAGCACGGCGTCCTGCGAAACGTGGGCCAGCACCCTTAAATCGATCTGGGAGTAATCAGCAGCAACGAGCAGACAGCCGGGACCCGCCGCGAAAGCGCGCCGAATTTTCTGCCCCAGCCGGGAGCGGATGGGGATATTCTGCAAATTGGGATTTAAGCTGGATAAGCGGCCTGTTTCCGTGCCGATCTGATCAAGGCGGGTATGCACGCGGCCCTGAGCGTCCAGACGGTCCAGCAAACCGTCGATATAAGTCGACTTAAGCTTGGTCAACTCGCGGTATTCCAGCACCTTGGCCGCAATGGGGTGCCGGGAAGCCAGAATTTGCAGGCATTCCTCGTCCGTGGAGCGGCCTCCCTTGGCCGTTTTATGGACCACGGGCAGCCTTAATTTGTCGAACAAAAGTTCGGCCAACTGTTTCGGAGAATTGACGTTGATGGGCGCGCCCGCCATCTCATCAAGCTTTAATTTGAGCGCTGAAATCTCGCTTTCAAACTCGCCGGAAAGCCGGCGCAAATAGGGCTCATCCAAACCGATGCCCTCGCGCTCCATTTCGCGTAAAATAGAAATCAACGGCATCTCCATTTCTTTGTAGAGCTTGAGCACGCCTATCTTTTCCATACTCGCTTGCAAATCCTTATAGCTCAAAGCCTTGGCCAAGCGCAGGGACAAAAGGCTTTTCCAATCCCCATTGACCATCGCTTCGACCTGGGGACGCACGGGGCTTAAGCAATAGGCGGCGATCATCGCGTCAAACCATGGCTCCGCTAGTTTGAGGCCCAAGATTTCGAGAGCGGTCGCCGTTTCTTTAAGCCCGCAGCCTATTTTTAGGGCCTTGCCGGCTAAAATTTCGCGCAAAGCGCAAGCGCGCTTAATCTGGGCTTCATCTAAAAAGGATGTCCTTCCGTCCTCAAGCCCCACCGCCATATGCAGGCGGGAGCAGTCCAACAAATTGCCCTCATTATTCGCCACGGCCGCCAGCATGACGCATTTGGCGCGGGCCAGGTCTTTATGCAAATCCGTAAAGGGAGTTTCCTTTATACATGCGCCCGAAAACATTTCCTGGGCAGCCGCAGCCGGAAGCATCTCTTTTAGCAGAGAAGTGAACTCCAAATCCTGAAAAAGCTTGACCAGGCGATCCGGCTCGGGCTGAGGCAAGCGGCAATCCTGAGGCGCTATTTTAACGGGCGCGTTATCCTCAAGCTTAAGCAAGGCCGCCGCCGCTTTGGCCGACTCTTCGCCGTTCATCAGGGCCTGAGCCGTTTTAGACGGGATATCCTTATCGCCGGCTTTGGCCGCCTTGATAGCCGCCGACAGCGTTCCGTATTCCTTTAACAGCTTAACCGCGCCGACCGGACCAATTCCCTTGATCCCCGGCACATTATCCGAGGCATCGCCGATAACGGATAAATAGTCGATCACAGCGGCCGGAGGCACGCCCAGCCTTGCTTCCACCTGGGGCCCGTCCATCCATACGCTGTTAGCCACATCGCGCAGCACCCGGATTCCGGGGCTCACCATTTGCAGGGCGTCCTTATCCCCGGTCACAAGCACCGCTTCCAGGCCGCAGCTCACGGCGCGGCGGGCCAAGGTGGCCATGATATCGTCGGCCTCGTAGCCGGGAAGCTCCACGGCCGTAAAACCCATGGCCTCGGCCATTCCAGCGGCTTTTTTAAGCTGACCGAGCAAATCCTGGTCAATTTTCTTGCGCGTCGCTTTGTAAGCCTCATAAGCCTTATGGCGGAAAGTGGGCTCAGGGTGGTCGAAGCACACCGCGACCAAATCCGGCTTCTCTTTCTTGAGCAGCTGCAGCAGCATGCGCGCAAAGCCGTAAAGGGCCCCCACCGGCTCGCCCTTGGAGTTATTAAGCGGCGGCAGGGCATGATACGCCCTATGCAAGTAAGCGTGAGCATCCACCAGATACAAGCGAGACTTCATAGATGGTCAAGAGAGGTTCAGCGGCGGCTTCAAATCGCAGAGAGTTTTATTTAGACGATCAAAGAATCGAGTGTTTTCTTGATTTCGGCCTTAGAATGAACGCCCACCAACTGTTCGACGACCTTGCCGCCTTTAAAGAACAGCAGCGTGGGGATCGCGGAGATTTTATAACGGCTGGCGGCGTTGGGGTGCTCGTCGGTGTTGATCTTGGCCACGCAGATCTTGCCGATGTATTCCTTGGCGATTTCCTCGACCACCGGGGCCAGCATGCGGCAGGGGCCGCACCAGGGAGCCCAAAAATCGACGAGCACAGGCTGGGGGCTTTGCACCACATCCTGATCGAAGGTCTCGTCGGTCAATTGGATTTCGGCCATAATTTTCTCCATTTTCCAGTAAATTCCAGAAGGTTTATTCAATCTATCGAGGAACTGCCCTGAAGCCTTGTTATGATAGCAGGACAAGGCCTCTCTGTCAAGAAGCCGTTTCAGCGTTTCAGCAGTGCGTCTATTTCAACCCAAAGCCGTTCCATCGTGATCGGCTTGGAGAGGAAAGCGGAGGCGCCCGAAAGCAGCCCCTCCACGCGGTCGCGGGGGTCGCTGTACTGGGTTGAGGCGGAAAGGAGGATCACGGGGGTGTTCCGGAAAGCCTCTTGGTGTTTGATGCGCCGGCAAAGCTCAAAGCCATGCATATCGGGCAGTTGCACATCTAGAACAATCACCGAAGGGCGCTGCTCGCGCAGGGCGGCTAG
>Ga0155452_1043_pt2 | contig 10202 bp, 11 predicted proteins | sample RifCSPhighO2_02_FD_111900 | JGI IMG/M metagenome (GOLD analysis project Ga0155452, IMG submission 111900) | Elusimicrobia bacterium RIFCSPHIGHO2_02_FULL_57_9
GCCACATCCTGAACCTGACCGGCGGCCATCGCCCGGGTCGAATGTTCGATCACTTCCGCATCCAACACACGGGCCGGCCTGCCAGGCAAACAGCGAACCACAAGACCCATGACCTTGCGCGTGCCGATGTCCAAGGCGTAAATCGTCTCTTCCATCATTTAAGCCCCCTCACGTCCAATATCAAGGCGACGCGCCCGTCGCCCCTGATGGTCGAGCTGGAAAAGCCCTTGGCCATCTTGAGAAATCCAGAAAAATTCTTGACCACGATTTCCTCGCGCCCCACGAGGCCGTCGACATGCAGGGCTCGTTTGCCGCGCATGCTTTGCACGATCACGGCATAGCCGGTGGACGTCGGGGATAGCGCGGACAGCCCAAAAGCCGAAGCCACGCTGATCAAAGGCAGCAGCTCTCCGCGCAGGGATATCATCGGCGTCTTATCCACGATCTTCGGCCTATTCACCCTCAGGGAAATGAGCTCCAGCACATCCGTCAGAGGAACGGCGAAAATCTCATCGCACACGCGCACAAGCAGCGCCTGCAGGATGGCCAGGCTAAGCGGCAGATATAAAGAGAATACGCTGCCTTGCCCCGGCTGACTTGAGATTTCCAGACGGCCTTTGACGCCTTCGACGATCTGGCGCACCACGCTCATTCCCACGCCCCGCCCCGACATCTCGGTCACCTTTTCGGCCGTGCTGAAACTAGGATGGCAGATCAAATCCAGAATTTGGCGCTTCGACAATTTCCCGGCTTCTTCGCAGCTAACGATTCCCAAGGCCAAGGCCTTATCCTTAATGCGGACCGGGTCCATCCCTCGTCCGTCGTCGCTGACCTCGATAATGACGTAGCCGCGCTCGCCGCCGGCGCGTAGAATCACGGCGCCGGCCGCAGGCTTGGATGCTCTGGCCCTTTCCTCGGGGCCCTCAATGGCATGATCCACGGCGTTGCGCAGCAAATGCACCAGGGGCTCGTTGATTTTTTCAAGCAAAATCCGGTCTACGGAAATCCCATTGTCTTCAATCTTAAACTGCACGTTCTTGCCCATGGCGCGGCTGGCGTCGCGCACCACCCGCTGATAGCGCGTGAATATTTCCAGGATGGGAACCATGCGTGTTTCCAGGGCTTCTTGCTGAAGCTGGTTGATGAGGCCCTCCAGCTCCTTCATGTCGTCGGCCAGGTTGCCCGAGTAGTGCAGGCTTTGGGACTTGCGCACCACCCTGGCCTTGGCAATGGCAAGCTCCGACACCAAATTCATGATATTGTCGAGCCTTTTAAGGCGCACGCGAACGGTCGTTGCGACCGCGGTATTGGCCGAGGCGTCCTGACGCGGCGCCCCCAATGGCGCCGGGGACGGCTCGCTTCCACTCCCCGCTTGAGGGCCAAAAGCGGCCTCGAGTTGCTTCAAGGCGTTACGCACGTCGACCTGATAATCCTTCTCTTCCTGAACTTCCCGAAGCAGCAGGCGCAGCCTGTCCAAGCAGGCCAAAAAAGCGTCCAGGACCCGCGGCGTGATAAGGGCCGAGCCCTTGGCCACCGCGTCAAGCCGATCCTCGAAGCCGTGCGCTAGTTCCGTCATTTTTTTAAGGTCCAGGGTCGCGGCGTTGCCTTTCAGGGTATGCACGACCCGGAAAAGTTCCTGAATCATTGCTCCATCCCCGGGAGCCTGCTCAAGGCGCACCAGAATCTCCTCCACCCGCCCCAAGATATCCTGGGCTTCCCCGATGAAAATATCCTTGAATTGAGAAAAATCCATCAGTACCTGGCCGCGGCCGACACGAACCGGACGATGGCCGCGGGAATTGCCGAGATCGGCAGGACTTGATCCACCACGCCCGCCTCGATGGAAGCCTTGGGCATGCCGAACACCGGAGCGCTCGCCTCGTCCTGGGCGATGGTCCTGCCGCCCAGCTCCCGGATCTTACGCATGCCCTCCAAGCCGTCGCAACCCATGCCGCTTAAAATAACTCCCAAGCAGCGCTTGCCGAAGAGGAATGCCGCCGTGGTCATGCTTGCGTCTATCCAAGGCCTGATGTGGGAAGAGGAAGAATCGATCGAGGAATAATTGACCGCGCCCCAATTATTCTTGACCCACTCGACTTTAAGAATCCGGTCACCGGCTGCGATCAAGGCCGTGGCCTCGACAAAAACATCGCCGGACTCCGCCTGCTTGACGCGCAAGGCGCAAAGCGCGCCTAGATCGGCGGCCAGCTGCCGGGTAAAAGCGGCGGGAAGATGCTGCACGACCAAAACCGCGGCGCGCAAGTCGCCGGGAAGCTGAGGGATGATTTCCCGCAGCAGCAACGGCCCGCCGGCCGAGGCGCCGATAACAACCAGAGTTTTGGCCAGCGCGCTTTGAGGCAGCGCGCTTTGCCTGGCGGCCAGCTCCTGCATTTTCTCGGGAGAAATCCGAGCAGCGGTCTTGACCGAGGCGATGAGCCGCCGCGAGAATCGGCCATCGGCGTTTAAGTTTTGCGGCTTATGCAGGCAGTCCGCCGCGCCCATCCGCATGGCTTGGAGCTCGACGGTGCTTCCGGGGCTTGCCACGGCGCTGACGATCACCGCGGGCAGATGGACCCTGACCAAGTGGCGCAAAACCTCGAAGCCGTCCATGTCCGGCAGGATCATGTCCAAAATGACCGCGTCCGGACGCAGGGTCGGCGCCAGCTTGATGGCCTCACGGCCCAGAGGGACGACGCCGACGATTTCGACAGACGGGTCGGAGAGCAAAATCCTGTGCAGCACCTCCTGCATGAAACGGGAATCCTCGCAAATGAGAACTCGAATGGGCTTGGCGGCGTTAGGCGTCATGGGCCGCTCTGTGGTAGATTTTATGCTCGCTGTCCGCTAATTGAAACAAGTCCGCCTTAAGGATGATCTCACAAGCCCCTAGAACCAGAAATCCATCGGGATTCAAGCAGCGGTGAAACCAGCGCAGTATTTTTTCCTTGGTTTCGCCGTTAAAATAAATCATGACATTGCGGCAAAATAGCAGATCCAGAGACTCCAGAGGCGGGGGCGAAGCCAGATCATGCTTGAAAAAATTCACCAGCTTTTTAAGTCTTGGGGCCATGCTCACATGCCCGCCGTCTTCGATCACGTAGCGTTTGCGAAAACTCGCGGGAATCTGGGCGGCCTTCCCCTTCGGGTATTTGCCTGTTCTAGCCTCGGCTAAAAAATTTTCCTGGATATCCGAGGCATGGACCTCGCAAGCCCACGCCGGGGCCTGAGCGCCGAAATAATCGTCCAGCAGCATGGCCAAGGTATAAGCCTCCTGCCCCGAAGCGCAGCCCGCGCTCCAGGCCTTGACCGCGCGCGAACCATTGCGAAAATTGCGCTCCTTGATTTTGGGCAGCACGCGCTCGGCCACGGCCTGATAGAGGGCGGCGTCCCGGAAAAATTCCGTCACGTTGACGGACAGGGTGTTGATGAGATCGAGGTATTCGCGGCGATCTTTCAGCAGCACGGAAAGATATTCCTCATAGCCTGCGACATTATGATGCCGCAGGCGCAGAAGCAGGCGCCTTTCCAGGAAACTGCGGCTGTAATGCTCCAAGTCAAAGCCGTGCCTCTCCTGAAGATAGCGTTTTAGTTCTTCAAGGCCTGGCGGTGTCGGGGTCAAGGCTATCCCTTGAGATCGCCTAGTATTTTCTTCTCCATCGCGGTAAGCAGCTTCTCTAAATTCAGCAGCACGATCAGCCTGTCTCGGAATTTGCCCACGCCTCCCAGATACTCGCTGTCGATTTGGGGAAGGCCGGCCGGAACCGGCGAGATGGACTGCGGTTCCAGCCTCACCACCTCCAAAACCGCGTCCACGATAAGACCGACCGAGTCCTTGCCCATCAGGGAGACGATGATCCGGCGGCTGCCCAGGGCGGGGGGTTCGCCGGCAATTTCAAAGCGCTCTTTAAGATCCAGGATGGGCACGATTTTTCCGCGCAGGTTGACCACGCCCTTGACGAATTGCGGCATGCCGGGCACGTGGGTCACTTCGGGATAGCGCACGATTTCCTGCACCTGCGCCGCCGGAACGCCGAATTCCTCCTTGGCCAGATTGAAAAGAACCCATTGCGAAACGTCCGCCGGGAATGCGGCTTTGAGCGAATCGCTCATTGACCGCCTCCGGGCAGCTTAATGAGCGCGCCAAGCGCGGCCTTCAGGCTGTCGAATCGCACCGGCTTGACCAGAAAATCGTTCACCCAGCCGCAGGCCTGAGCCGGCGGCTTGGGCGCTGCGCTGCCCGTCAGCATCAATATCGGGATATTCTGAGTGGCCCCATCGGCGCGCAAAGCCGCGGCCGTTTGATAGCCGTCCAAGGCCGGCATCATGGCGTCTAAAAGGATGGCGTCCGGCTTTTGCGTCCGCGCCATGCGCAGGGCCTCCTGGCCGTTGGGGGCCGAAACGCAGTCGCAGCCCAGCTGCTCCAGCATGGCTCTTATGGTCATGATGATGAACGCGGAATCATCCGCATGAAGGATCAGCGGCCTTTTCTGTTCTCCCACTAGGACCTATTCGCGGCCGGCCATTGCAGCCAAGTCTCAACGCCGCCGCGAGGATGGCTCCGCACGCCGAATAAACAGCCGTGGGCCATGGCGATTTTTCGCACCCAGCTTAGGCCGATGCCCATTCTATCGGCCTTGGTGGTGAAAAACGGCTCCCAGATATGATGGCGGATGGCCGCCGGAATCGCGGGGCCGGTATTGCCGAAACCCAAACGCAGCTTGCCCCCCTCAGCGCCTATTCTAACGGTCATAACCCCGCCTTGAGCCATCGCATCCAGGCTATTGTCGAGCACAGCCCACACCACGCGCTCAAGCCTCACCGGATCGGCCTTGACTTCGCAGCCGCCCCGGCTCACCTCCCAGTTAACCGTAACTCCAACGGCGCGGCTTACGGGATGCAAAGGCAAAATCAGCCGCAGCCAAGGCTCAAGCGCCAGCGGCCGAGGCCTCACTTTAAGCGGACGCAAAAGCTGGGCGAATTCATCGACGTGAATCATCGAGTTCTGCGCGGAATTGGCGATATGGGTGAAAATGCTCAGCAATTTCTCGGGGTCCACGGGATAGGAGCGGCAGAAATCCGCCACGGAAGAGATGGTGCCGACGGTGTTTCTCAGATGATGGATGAAATGAGACCAAAAGTCGAGGTCTTCTATGACATCTCGCGGTTCCATAAGCGTCGGCCCATTGCCCATAGGGTGATTAATTATAGAACAAATCTCGACAAGAAACTTGGCCTTAATGCGGCAATTAAGTTAGAGTAGCGCGGTATGGCCGGGCTCTCCGTCATAGTCCCTTGCCGCGATGAAAAAGAAGCGCTGCCGGCGCTGCAAGGCCAACTCTTCACGGAGCTGGAAAATTTAAAAATCCCTTTTGAAGTCGTGTTTGTCGATGACGGCTCTAGAGATGGAACAGGAGAAGCCCTGCGCGCTCTAGCCGCAGAACAGCCCCGCGCGAAAATACTGGAGCATGCGCGCAATCGCGGCCTGGGCGCAGCCATCCGCACCGGCCTGGCGGCCGCGTCGGGAGGATGGGTCGTCGTGTTGGACGCCGACTTAAGCTTCCATCCGCGGCAAATCCGCGCTCTGCTCGAGGAGCAAAGGGATGCCGATGCCGACTGCGTCTGCGGCTCGCCTTTCCTGGGCCGGCTGGAAATCCCGAGTTGGCGGCTTTGGTCAAGCCGGCTGGTCAACGCCGGCTACCGTTTGATTCTTTCTCCACGCCTGACCGCTTACACTTCGATTTTCAGGCTTTACCGCGCCGAAGCCCTCAAAAGCTTCCCGATTCGCAGCGAGGGATTCGAGATCAACGCGGAGCTTTTGGCTTTTTTTCTGCGCCGGGGCTTAAAGGTGATGGAAATACCGGCGTTGCTGACCAGCCGCGTTTGCGGCCGCTCAAAGATACGGCCCTTTCACGAACTGGCCCGGCATGTGCGGCTGGCGTTTAGGCTGCTTTCTGGATCATAAAAAATGCTGAAAAAGAAACAACAAGTTACGCCGATTTCGCATCGCTGAAACATAAATTTCGTACCTTCCCCCTATACTAATGCCACGCGCGCACTCCGATGATAAACATAGCGGTTTATTTGATTCTGCTTTTGGCTTGTCTTATCAACCGAAGTTCCTCGGCCACCGCCGTTAAACCGCAAGGTCTTTCCTTTACGGGAGTTTCCAACCGCCTCATCACCCCGAATGGCGACGGAAAAAACGATACGGCCGCGTTTGCCCTCGACAATCCGCAATTCTCAGAAGTAACGGGGAAAATTTATGACCTCAAAGGCGGCCTGGTCGCCTCCATGACGCACGATTCGGGACCGCCTGAGGCGCTGATTTGGGACGGCAAATCCGGTAGTACCGCCGTGCCCGGCGGCGTTTACATTTACGTGATCGAGGGCGAGGGTAAAATTCACCGCGGGACGGTGGCGGTGGTCAAATGAAAAATATCGCGCGCCTGCCGGCTCTCATCGCGCTCATGTCGGCCGGTGCTGCGAACGCGGCTTTCGAGGATTTAGGCGGGGGGGCGCGCGCGCCGGGGATGGGCAATGCCTTCACATCTTTGGCCGACGACGCTTACGCGGTTTATTACAATCCATCGGGCTTAGCGCAGCTCGAGCGGCCGCAATTCTCGGCCGCCTATTCCAAGCTCTACGCCGGACTGTCCGACGGCTCGGATCTGGGGCTTTCGCAGTTCGTCTATGCCCATCCGCTGAAGGGAGGAAAAAGGGGAACCCTGGGCGTGAGCCTGCAGCGCTTCGCCTTAAGCGATCTTTACTCGGAACAGACCTTCGCGCTTTCCTACGGGCGCAGCGTATGGATGCGCGACTCCGGCGCAAAGCTCCTGGCCGGCGTCAACGCCAAATATCTATCGCACTCCTTCTCCCGCCTGCCCGAGGCCGACAACGCCTGCAACCTGCAGAACTGCAACCGCGGCGCGGACCCGGTTTTGTCGGGTTCCAACTCCAAGAGCGCCATGGACGCCGACATCGGCTTTTTATACCGCTTCCCGCGCCGCTTCCAATTGGGCTTGGCCATCCGGCACGCCATGCGGCCCGACGTGGGCTTCAGCGGCCCGGACAAATTGCCCATGAACTTGCGCTCCGGGCTTGCCTACAAAAGCCTGTGGATGAGCCTGAGCGGAGAATTGCGCATGGACACGGCTGCGGATGGAAGCAGGGACCAGGATTTTATCATGGCAGCCGAACGTTATTTTCCGACCTTGGATTACGGCCAATTCGGCCTGCGCGGCTCCTTGGGCCTGGGCGCACGATCTTGGCGGCAGATTACCACAGGACTTTCCTACCGCATCAATAAAATCCAATTCGACTACGGCTTCATGATGCCCTTGGGAACGGTTAAAGGCACGGCGGGAACCCACCGCCTGGCCGTCACCTTCCATTTCGGCGCGCCTACCGCCGAGGATGAAATATCCCAGGAGCTCATCGAAAGAGCCAAACTCATCAAAGAGGGCCGCGGCCTTTACGGCTACGAGTTCCTGGAAGTGCTCAAGCCCCATGACCTCTCCGACCAAAAACTGGCGCATGTGCGCCAACTGATCGCCGAAGGTCATTTCCGCAAAGCTCACCTGGCCCTTACCGACATGACCAAGGATTCGCCGCCCTTAGAGTCATTGGTCGCCTTGACCAACCGACTGGACGTGGTCGCTTCCTACTATCCCGATTTCCAAACGCCCGTGGATATCTGGGAGATGGAACTTTCCTCCGCCATCTACCACTTCTTATACGGCCGCGACCGCGCCGCGACCTTGCACGGCGGCTATTCCCTGAGCCTGAATGCGACCAACGCCAAGCTGGATCATTTCCTGGCCAAGGTCGAGGCCGCCACGGAAATCTCCGCGCTACGGCTTCCCGCCGGGCATCCGCGCACTTTCGTCGAGGAGCTTCTCTATAAAGTCGAGGCGGCCAACAATCGCCGCGACTTTTCGATGGTCATGCAGCTGCTTAAAGACATCCGGGATGTCGAACCCAACAACGTAACCGCCCTGGAGCGCGTGGGCTCCGTCTATTTTGTCATCGGGAAAAACGAGGAAGCCGTCTCCGCTTGGATGCGCGCCCTGCCGCTGGAAACCAAGCCGCATGAAATCGAATCCCTCAAGGAGTACATACGCCAGGCCCAAGAGAGGATAGGAAAACCCCAAATTCCCATGCCGGCCATGGATGCTGCGCCCAAAGCTGAGGTGGAGGTTCCAGTGCCTGCGCCCAGGACCAAGGCCCGGCCTCAGCAGCCGGCGCCGAAAACCATTAAAAGAGCCGGGGACCCCCGCGACATTTCCGCGCTTTATCAGAAAGGCGTGGAGCATTACGCCCGCGGCGAGTACTTGCAGGCCACCGCGATGTTCCTGCGCATCCTGCAAATCGACCCGGCCAACGCCCAGGCCAGAAAAGCCCTGGACCGCATAGAGCAAAGGAGCCCCAAATCCCGATGAAACTTCCTCGACTATGAGCATCCGCGTTAAACTGGCGGTTATTATCGGCCTGGGAATGGCGAGTGCGACCATTGCGGCGGTGTCGGTATTCGTGTATCTGCAATACACGCACATCCGCAGAGCTGAAATAGAAAAACGGCAGATTCTGATGGAAAGCGTGACGAACCTGGCGGAAGAATCCCTCCTGGCCAAGGACCCCCTCATGCTTTTCGACTATCTTGAATCCATCACGCGCGAGCATCAAGAAGTTTATCATTGCCGCGTCTACATCAACAACAAATGGGAGCACGCCGGCAAACCTCCCGCCAAGACGGCGCAGGGCGGCGTTCTGCTTGAGCAAACCGCTGCTCTAGCGGCCGCCGCGGGGGGCCAGACCCTGCAGGTGGAGGTGCAATTTTCCCGCGGCGTCATAGAAAGCAGGCAGATGCAGGCTGTCGCGGAATTGACCAGGAACATGGCCCACACCAGCATTATCGTCATCCTCATCGGGCTATTAGTTTCATTTCCGCTCAGTTGGACCATGACCCGGCGCATCGTGCGCATCGAATCGGCGCTCAAGGATATCGGCCAGGGGAGCCTCGACGTCAAGCTGCCCGATCTAGGCTCCGATGAGGTCGCGAAACTCGCGCGCGGCGTCAATCAGATGTCGGAGCGCCTTCAGGAGCTCGACAAGCTTAAGAAAACCTTCGTCGCCTCCGTCACCCACGAACTCCGTTCGCCCTTGGGCGCCATAGAAAGCTATGTCAAGGTTTTGCTCGGCGCCGCCTCCCGCTTATCGCCGGAAGACCGCGGCAACTTGGAGCGCATCAAAACCAACACGACCCGTCTGAGCCACTTCGTCACCAATCTTCTGGATATGGCCAAGATCGAGCGGGGCAAGCTCGATTTCTCGCCGCGCGCCGGCGATATCACGCAAATCGTGGAAGACACCACTCTTTTCTTCCGGCCCAACGCCTCGGAATTGGGGATAAAACTGGAATGCGAAGTCGAGAAAGGCCTTCCCCAGATGCGCCTGGACCCGGATTTGATCGCCCATGTGCTGACTAATTTGATTTCCAACGCCCTGAAATTCACCCGGAGGGGAGGGGCCGTCCGCATCGAGCTCAAAAGGCTCAACGGCGGCGTGGAATGCACCGTAACGGACACCGGCGTGGGCATCTCTGCGGCAAGCCTGGGCCGCATTTTCGCGCCTTTTGAGCGCGTGCAGAACCCCTTGCGCGCCACCGGCGTGGGCCTGGGGCTGGCTATCTCCAAATCCATCGTGGAAATGCACGGCGGCTCCATAGGCGTGCGCTCGGAACTGGGCAAGGGCAGCCGCTTCCACTTCAGCCTGCCCTTAAACGGCAGTTAACATTTTTGATATTGCATTCCTTAGTAAGTCCCTTATACTTAGAGACATGGCTAGATCCCTTATTATTGCTCTGATTTTGGCCGTCGCCCCGGCTTCGGCCCAAGGCAGCGTGGATGAAGCGGCCATGGGGGAAAAGCTCACCGCCGAGGCCGAGAAATTCCTCACCTCCCTGCTGGGACCGGGTCGGGCCAAGGTCCTGGTGAGCGTGGAGGGCGAGCGCAGCAACACCCAAACCCAAACGGAAATTTTAACGCCCATCACCAAGCCGGCGGGGGTCGAACCCGCCATGCTGCCGGGCTATGCCAAGGAAAGAACCAAGGAAGAGAAGTGGGATTTTACGCAGAAGGATCAGGAGCAAACCTCGCGCATCAGCGGCTTGATCATCAAGCGTCTGCGGGTTTCGGTGGTTTTGG
>Ga0155452_1027_pt1 | contig 9988 bp, 10 predicted proteins | sample RifCSPhighO2_02_FD_111900 | JGI IMG/M metagenome (GOLD analysis project Ga0155452, IMG submission 111900) | Elusimicrobia bacterium RIFCSPHIGHO2_02_FULL_57_9
GCTGATAGGTCAGGGTTCGCGTCTCGCCCGGCTCGCCTTCCCAAATAATAGCCGCCTTGTTCTTGCGTGGTCCTTCGAGGTGCCGGTCCAGGCAGTTATAAGCGACATTGATCTTGCCTCCCGTAAACCACTGCGCGAAGGGCGGCTTCCAGCTAAGAACTTTCTTCCAGGGCTTCGCCCAGGAAAGCTCCTTGGCGGCTTCAGCCCAGAATTTCTCCGGGTTTTTCAGCGCCTTGCGCCTGAGCGCTTGAAGCACGGAAAAGCTGTTAATATGAGCTTTCCTCTGAAATTGGATGTTTGGCTTATAGAGTTTGCCTTCCTTCAATAGCACCTCGATTGATTCCTTTTTTTGTTGTTCCATAAGCAGAATTCTAACATTTTTTGTATAATCTCTTTATGCTACCTACATACAGACCGCACAATCGTAAAAGGCTCAAGAAAATTGGATTTAGGGCCCGCATGGCTACAGCCGGCGGCAGAACGGTTTTAAAGCGCAGGCGCGCCAAAGGTCGCCATACCCTAATCAAGGTCTAATGCCCGAGGTCCGGCTTTCTTCCCGCGGCGATTTCAAGAAGGTATTTGCCGAGGGCAAAAAGATCGTGGGACGCAATGCGATACTTTGGTTCCGCTCGGGGCCTTCTGCCAAGACGCGCCTAGGTTTATCCGTCAGCGTAAAAACCGGTGGGGCGGTAAGGCGCAATCGCCTAAAGCGCTTGGCCCGGGAAGCATTCCGTCTTAACCGTGAAAATCTCAAGTCCGGCCAGGATATGGTCATTTACTTAAGACCGGGCTGCTCGTGGCTGAATTTTAAAGACGCCGAAAAGGAAGTCATCGAACTATGCCGAAAAGCCGGACTGCGGCACTAAGAGCGGGATTGCATGTGTATAAGTCCGCGGCGCGTTGCCTTTTCCCGCAATGCTGCCGGTTTTATCCCAGCTGCTCGGAGTTTGCCGCCCAGGCCGTTGAAAAATACGGTCTCCTGCGCGCAATCCCAATGACTCTAGGCCGCCTGCTGCGTTGCAACCCTTTCTCGGCTGGAGGTTTTGATCCCGTCCCTTAAACAATATCATGGATAAAAATTTATTGCTGGCCGTTGTTCTTTCCGTAGCGGTTTACGGCCTATGGTTCGGCTTCGCGGAAAAACGCCTCGCACACGAGCCCGAACGCATTCCCATATCGGGCTCAGTGCCGCAGGCCTCCCGGCCTGAGGCACCGCCAACGACTCAGCCCGCGCGCAAGGCCTCCTTGCTTCAAGACGCCGACAAAGACGCCGCCGAGCTGATCAAGCAAGCCGATAAAATCAATATGGATGATACGGAAGCCCTCATTTCTCCCCGCGGAGCCGGCATAGTCAGTTGGCGCGATAAGGAACCGCTGGGCGTAGTCGAGCTCGTGAGCGATCCTCAGCCCGGTTTCTTTGCCACCTGGCCCGAGCTTGCCTTCAAGCGCCAGCCGCAGGCGCCCGGGATCGTCTACGCCGCCAGGCGTCCCGATGGAATGAATGTCGTTAAGGAATTCCTTCCCGCGGATAAGAACAATTTGCCGCGGCTGCGCATCACTTTGGCCAACAGCGGCGCCGGAAGCATTGAGACGGGAAGCTGGTCCATTTCGCTGGGCCCGGGACTGGGAACCATCCCCTCGGAGCAAGAGGAAAATCAGAAAGTATGGCGCGCCTTGGGCTTGCTGATCGGTGAGAAAGGCCTCAAGGGGAAACTCGAATCGTTCAGCCCGGGCGAGCACGCAGGCGCCTATCGCTGGGTTGGAATCGACAACCGCTATTTCCTGGCCGCCATGCTTCCTCCGGCTGATTTCAACCTCGCTTCCAACATGCCGCCGTCGGTCACGCTCACGGCCAAAAGCCAAATCCTCGCTGCGCGTGAGTCGCGCAGCTGGGAAATCCCTTACTACTTGGGAGCCAAGGGCCACGGCTGGCTTTCCCGCTATGAGAAAGGGCTGGAGCGCTCCATTGATTTCGGCTTTTTTGCCCAACTGGGCCGTTTCATCATGAGCGTACTGACCAAATTGCACGGCTGGACTATGAACTGGGGCTGGTCCATTATCCTTCTGACCGTCCTGCTGCAAATCGTGCTTTTTCCGCTGACCTTCAAAAGCCTCAAGGCCATGGCCGCGATGAAGCGCCTACAGCCTGAAATCACGCGCATGCAGCAGAAATACGCCAAGGACCAAAGCAAGATGCATACCGAGCTTATGGATCTCTACAAGAAGAATGGGGCCAACCCTTTAGGCGGCTGTCTGCCCATGCTGCTGCAATTGCCCGTGTTCTACGCGCTTTATAACGCCTTGCGAAACGCCTGGGAGCTGCATGGCGCTCCCTGGATATTCTGGATCAAGGATCTCTCGGCCAAGGATCCTTATTATGTGCTGCCGATTGTCATGGGCGCTCTCATGTTTTTCCAAAACAAGATGAACCCGCCCTCCGCCGATCCCTCGCAGGCGAAAATGATGACCTGGATGCCGGTGATTTTTACCGTGATGTTCTTGAACTTCCCTTCCGGGCTCGTCCTTTACTGGTTGACCAACAGCCTGGTCAGCGCGATGCAACAAGCGACGCTGAAGAAATACCTGGCCTAAATCGTTTTTAATCGGAGGTGGCATGGAAGCTATTGAAAGCGAAGGGAAAAACGTGGCTGAAGCCGTTGATAACGCCCTGAAGAAGCTGAACCTGCGCCGCGATCAAGTAGAAGTGCAAATTCTCCAGGAGGCCGGCGCGGGTTTCATGGGCTTTGGCGCAAAACCCGCCCGTGTCAGAATTTCGGAGAAGCTTTGGGGAATAAAATCCGGGGCTTGCGCGCTTGATGCGCGCGCGGCTTGCGCTCAGAGCGTGGAAAAACTTAAAGAAGTCCTGAGTCTAATGGCTATCGGCAATCCCTCCCTGTCCGCCGATTGGGACAAGGGGCTTGAGCGGGTAAAAATACGGGTTGAATCCGCCGATGCCGAGATATTGATCGGCCCGGAAGGGAAAACCCTGCAATCCCTGCAATTCCTGCTGACCCTGATCTTAAGCCGGCGCCTGGGTTCTCCGGTCGCGGTCCAGGTAGACGCCAAGGGGCATTGGGAAAAAATGGAAAAAGACATTTTATCCGAAGCCCAGCGCGCTGTCGAAGAGGTCAAAACCACCGGCAAGCCATTCCGCTTAAGCCCGATGGAAGCGCCGATGAGGCGTCTGGTGCATAAAACCCTGGCAGGACATCCCGATGTTGAAACCGCTTCCGAAGGGGAAGGCTCTTGGCGCAAAATAGTCATCAGGCCCAAGAGGCGCTGACCCATTCCCCCATAAAGGGGGAAACCATCGCCGCGGTGGCCACCGCCTCCGGTTGCGCAGCGCTGGGCATCGTACGTTTAAGCGGCGAGCAGGCGCTGCCTATTGCCCTGAGTTTTCTGCAGCCGAAAGCGCCGCTTAAAGCCCGCAGCGCCACCCTAGCCAAGGCTCATTGGGAAACTCCCATCGATGAAGTGTTGGCGACTTATTTCCCAGCCTCGCAAAGCCCCACCGGCGAGGATCTAGTCGAGGTCAGCGCGCATGGCTCCCCGCTGATACTCAAACGCCTGCTCATGGCAGCCCTGGCTGCAGGAGCCCGCCCGGCGCGCCCAGGAGAATTCACTCAACGTCGCTTTCTTAACGGCCGGCTTGACTTAACCCAGGCCGAGGCCGTCTGCGATCTGATCCGCGCGAAAACCTCAGAAGCCCAGCGCGCCGCTCTGGTCCAATTGGAAGGCGGCTTATCCAAAGAAATCGCGGCTCTGCGCGCGCCGCTGCTTGACTTGCTCATCCGCATCGAAGCCAATCTTGATCATCCCGAGGAGGATATCCCCAGCCTGTCGGTCGCGGAAATCCGGCAATCCCTGGCGCAAGCCGCGGCCCCCCTTTTAAATTTAGCGGCGACATTCGACCGGGGACGAAGGCTGGCCGAGGGCGCGCGCATTTGCATCGTCGGCCGGCCCAATGCCGGCAAGTCCAGCCTGCTTAACGCCCTGTTGGGAACCGACCGCGCCATAGTCTGCGCCTCTGCGGGAACCACCCGCGATACCTTGGAAGAAGGCGCGGACATTGGAGGAATTCCCTCGCTGCTCATCGATACGGCCGGCCTGCGCGAACACTGCGGGGATGAGGTGGAACGCTCGGGCGTGGAACGCGCGCAGAGAGCGCTGAGGGCCTGCGACCTGGCCTTGCTGGTGATCGACCAATCCAAGACTTTAGAAGCAGAGGACGAAAGTGTTCACCGCCGCATTCTGGAACAAGCCGCGCAACAAGGCCGTCCGGTTATTTCGGTGCTCAACAAGGCGGATCTCCCCTGCCGCAATGCCACCCGCGGCGACGTTTCGATTTCGGCCAAGGCCAAGACCGGGCTGCAGGATTTGCTCGGGCTTATCGGCCGCCGCTTGGCTCCAGCCCAATTATCCGAAGGTTCGCTGATCACATCCGTGCGCCATCATCAAGCCTTGCGCGGCGCCGTCCAAGAGCTTGAGCAGGCCCGCGCCGCCGCGGCGCGATGGCCCGCGCTCTGGGAGGATCGCGCGGCCTGCCATTTAAGGCAAGCCCTGCGCCGCCTTGGGGAAATCACCGGCGAAGCAGCGCCCGATGAAATTCTGGAGGGAATTTTCTCCCGGTTTTGCGTTGGAAAATAAATCATGACCGCTAAAAAGAATAAAAAACCATCAAAAAAGACGGCTGCCCCGTCCATGCCGAAAACCCCGGTCTGGAGCATCAGCCCGGCCGAACAAATCGTCGGGGCCGCGTTTCTGGGCAAGGTTGGGGACTACTATTCCCAATCGGGGGCGATCAGCCTGGTCTTGGAGGCTTCCTTGGCCGTGGGGGAAACCATCCGCGTCAAGGGACACAGCACGGACCTGACCCAAAAAGTGGAGCATATCGAGTTCGAGCATCAAAGCGTTCACTCTGCCTCGGCCGGCGAAACCGTGGGCATAAAAATAGTCGACAAGTGCCGCATCGGGGACGCCGTCTATAAAATATAATCCATGATCTCCCAGCCAAAACACATCCTCTGGCTTTTGCTGGGGGTCAACCTGCTCAATTACCTGGACCGCCAGGTGCTTTACTCTTTGCTTCCCTTAATCCAGCTGGATCTTTTGATCACGGATGCCCAAGCCGGGCGGCTGGCCTCGGCCTTTATGCTGGTCTATATGCTGGCCGCTCCCCCCATCGGCTACCTCGCCGATAAAAACGGGCGCAAGTTTTGGATTACTCTCGGAATCGGCCTTTGGAGCCTGGCTACCGCTTTTTCGGGGTTAGCCAGGAATTATTCCGCGCTCTTTCTAGCGCGCTCGGCCGTAGGCATCGGCGAATCCTGCTACGGAGCCGTATCGCCCTCTTTCGTGGCGGAGCAATTTCCAGCCTCCCGGCGCGGCTCGATTCTGGCGCTTTTTTCCATGGCCATTCCCGTCGGCAGCGCCCTGGGCTATATCGCAGGAGGCTTTTTGGGCCAGCGCTGGGGCTGGCGAAGCGCTTTTTTCGCCGTAGGCATTCCCGGGCTGCTTTTCGCATTTTTGGCCGCGCAATTGCGCGAACAGCGCCCTGCCGCGCCGCCGCAAAGGCCTTCTCCTATTTCATCCTACTTAAATCTCTTTCGGGTGCCGAGCTTTCTGCTGGTGACCCTGGCGGGAGCCGCCATGACCTTCGCTTTAGGCGGTTTCGCGGTTTGGATGCCAAGTTTTTTTCACCGCCAGTGGGGCATGAGCGTTGGACAGGCCGGGACATTATTCGGGGCCGTTACGGTGGCGTCGGGAATTCTGGGCAGCCTGGCCGGAGGCTGGCTTTCAGATTGGGGTCTGCGTTTCAACAGCAAGTCCTATTTCCTAGTCTCGGGATTCGGCCTCTTGATGGGATTACCCTTGGCTATTTTGACCCTGCTCATCGGCCGCCCGCATTGGGCCGCCGGCCTGCTGTTCATGGCGGAGTTCTTTCTCTTCCTTAACATGGGGCCTTTAAACGCGATTATCGTCGCGGTCACCGAGCCCGGCTCCCGGTCCATGGCATTCGCCGCCAATATTTTCGTTATTCACGCCTTGGGCGATGCGGTTTCCCCGGCGATAATAGGTTCGATTTCCGATCAAATGGGACTCAAAACAGCTCTAATCGCCGCCAGTCTGACCTTGGCCTTGGCTTCGGCCTTTTGTTTTTGGGGAACCCGTTATTACGACCGAGATGCCCGCCATGTCTAAACGCTCCATGCTTAAAATGTCCTTAGCCTTAGGCCGGCGCGCCCTTTTCTCGCCCGCCCAGGCCGCCCGGGAAGCGCGCAAAGAGGAAAACCTGCGGCCCGCCCTCTATTTATACTCGGCGTTTCTGCTGGGCTATATGCTGTTTTTCTGGATTAAGCCCGCGAATTTCCCGGATACCGGGGCGGCTTTGCCGGGTGAAAGCCAGAGCCTGTTGTTTTGGCTTAAAGTCATGATCTGGCAGCCGCCTTTGGAGGCGGCGTGGATACTCTTCTTAATGGGATTTATCGTTTGGTTTAGGTCAGGAGGCTTGCCCCTGCGCCTGGCCGCGGCGACGGCTTGGACAGCCCTGCCTTTTATTTTGATGGCGGCCTATGTTCAGAAAGGCGGGATTCCTAAATGGGCGTTCGGCGCCGCTGCAACCGCGGCCTTCGCGCTATTCTACCCGCTTCTAAGAAAGGCGCCGGCGCGCGACTTAAAGCCCGTCATCACCTTCATGCTCAGCATCAATGTCATCGGGCTTGTTTTGCTCGCTCCCATGAGCGCGGTGGTGCTCATCGGGCATTCGGGGTTTTTCAATTTCTCCCAGATCGTGGGAGGCTTATGGATATTGGGGGTGGGGACGTTGGGGCTGCGCGAACTGACCGGATTGCGTCTGCCGCGCGCCTTTATGTCGCTTCTTTTCTCCATGTTTTTCCAAGTGGCTTTCGCTTTTACCTTGCATCTGCTGGGCCTGGTGCCCAAGGAAATATTAAAGGCCCTGCTTTATGCCTAAATACGACGTGATCGTGGTGGGAGCTGGCCATGCCGGGACCGAGGCGGCCTTAGCGGCCGCCCGCATGGGCTGCTCGGTGCTGCTTTTAACCCAAAACTTAGACACCATCGGCGCGATGTCTTGCAATCCCTCCATCGGCGGGGTGGCCAAGGGGCAGCTCGTGCGCGAGTTGGACGCCTTGGGGGGGGAAATGGCCCGCAACACCGACCGCTCCGGGCTTCAGTTCAAGATGCTCAACACCAGCAAGGGCCAGGCCGTGCATTCCCCGCGCGCGCAATGCGACAAAAAGCTGTATCAGTTCACCATGAAGGAAACCATCGAGTCGCAGGAAAACCTGGAAAGCCGCCAGGATGAAGCCGCGGAGCTATGGCTGGAGGGAGTCAGCTTGCGCGGCGTGGAAAGCAAGAGGGGCCTGCGTTATGAGTCGCGCGCCGTGATCCTGACCACCGGCACCTTTTTAAACGGGCTGGCCCATATCGGGCTTAAAGCCTTCCCTTCCGGCCGCTCCGGGGATGCGCCGTCTTTGCAGCTCTCAACGGGACTGCGCGAACTCGGTTTTGAAGTAGGGCGGATGAAAACAGGCACCCCGATGCGGCTGCATTCGCGCTCCATTGACTTCTCGAAATGCGACCGCCAGGACAGCGACGACCCTCCCATGCCCTTTTCTCACTTTACTGAACGCATCGATAACCCGCTGCTTGCCTGCTATATCGCCTACACCAATCACGCCACGCATGAAATCATCCGAAACAGCCTCAACCGTTCCCCGCTTTACTGCGGCGTGATTAAATCCATCGGTCCCCGTTACTGCCCCTCGGTGGAGGACAAAGTCGTGAAGTTCCCCCATAAGGAACGCCACCAAATTTTTCTGGAGCCCGAGGGCTATCGCACCCGGGAAATTTACGTCAACGGACTTTCCACCAGCCTGCCTGAAGACGCCCAGTTGAGCCTGGTTCGCTCCGTCGCCGGTTTGGAAAACGCGCAAATCATGCGCTTTGGCTACGCCATTGAATACGATTATTGCCCGCCGACCCAGCTGAAGCCCACCTTGGAAACGAAGCATGTCCCCGGTCTTTATTTCGCCGGACAGATCAACGGCACCACGGGATATGAAGAAGCCGGCGCCCAAGGATTCATGGCGGGAGTCAACGCCGCCTTGAAAATCAAGCAGCGGCCGCCCCTGATTCTTTCCCGCGATCAAGCCTATATCGGCGTGCTGATCGACGATTTGGTGACCAAAGGGGTGGACGAACCCTACCGGATGTTTACTTCCCGCGCGGAGCATAGGCTGATTCTACGCTCGGATAACGCGGACCTGCGCCTTTTGGAAACAGGCCGCGCCTTGGGCTTAATCAGTGAGGAGCTTGTCGTTCGTTTTTGCCGCTACCGTTCGGCGGTAGAAGGGCGCTCTGTTCATGACGATGAAAAGCTGCGGCCCTGGTCCATGGCCAAGGCCCAAAATCAGCGTGAAATTCAGCGCAGCTACGCCGGTTATATCGCGCGCGAACAAAAAGCCGTGGCCAGGCTGCGCAAGCTCGAACACGTGCCCATCCCCGAAGATTTTGATTTCGCCTCGGTGCCCTCCCTGTCCGCGGAGTCCCGCCAGAAACTGCGAAAAGTCATGCCCCGGACCTTGGGCCAGGCCGGGCGCATTCCCGGAGTCAGCCCCTCCGACATCCAAATACTCTGGGTCTACGCCGAAAAAACGCGCAGGGATAATGCCTCCCCGGTATGATTGGGCGCCGCTGCAAGCGGCCCTATCAGCGGAGCAGCGCAAACTTATCGAAGATTATCTTGACCAGCTTTTAGACTATAACGGCAAGGTTAATCTCACCGCGCCAACCGATCCCCAAAATCTGCTGCTGCGCCACGTGGCCGACGGCTTGGCCGCGGTGAAGGTGTTGAAGGAACACCTCAGCGCGCCGGCTCCTAAAATACTTGACCTGGGTTGTGGCGGAGGGTTTATTGGCATGACGATAAAAATCGCCTGGCCTGAAGCCTCGGTGACTCTTCTGGAGTCCTTGAAACGCAAATACGAATTCCTGAATCTTGCGGTCATGCGCTCTCGGCTCAAAGGCTTGCGCGTGCTGCAGGGCAGAGCCGCGGGACAGCCCCTCTTGGGAGAGGTGGGATTCGACGCCGTGGTTGAAAGGGCTTTGGCGCCCCTGCCCCAGGCCTTGCGCCTGGCGCTGCCCTTGACGGCCCCGGGCGGCTATTTTCTGGCTTACCAATCAGCGCGGCCGCAACAGCCGCTGCCGGGCTTGATCAAATCTTATCCCTACCGTCTGCCGTTGGAAACCCGCGATCGCCATCTGGTTCTATTTAAAAAATAACCGGAAGACCGCCATCAACGGCACCGCGCTTAATTTATTATCATATGGGCCATGGACGTGCGCGACAAGATCGCCCTGATTACGGGCGGAGCCGGCGGCATAGGCAAGTCCCTGGCCGTCCGCTTCCTGCGCGGGGGGGCCAGGGTGGCGCTTTGGGATATGAATCCGGACGAGCTCTCGTCCGCCGTCAAGGAGCTCTCGGCCGCGGGCGAAGTCCGCGGCTACGTTGTCGACATCACCGATCGCCGCAAGGTCATTTCGGCCGCGCAAGAGTTGCGACGCGATGTCGGGGAGGTGGACATCCTTGACAACAACGCGGGAATAGTCGTCGGCGGCGACTTTCTGGCTTGCCCGGAAGAGCAGCTTCTGCGGACCATGGAAGTCAACCTCCACGGCGTGATGTGGTGCACCCGGGCCTTTCTGCCCGGCATGATCCGCAAGGGCGCCGGTCACATCGTCATGATGTCGTCGGCCGCGGGGCTCTTGGGCGTGCCCGGCATGGCCGCTTACGCCGCCAGCAAGCATGCCGTCATCGGGCTGGCCGAGTCTCTGCGCCTGGAGCTTCGCGCTCAAGGCCATCGCGGTGTTAAGATCAGCATCGTCTGCCCTGGCTTCGTGAAGACCGGGATGTTCGAGGGGGCCAAGCCTCCGTTATTGACACCCTGGCTGAGCCCCGAACGCA
>Ga0155452_1024_pt5 | contig 9944 bp, 9 predicted proteins | sample RifCSPhighO2_02_FD_111900 | JGI IMG/M metagenome (GOLD analysis project Ga0155452, IMG submission 111900) | Elusimicrobia bacterium RIFCSPHIGHO2_02_FULL_57_9
TCCGCGCAAAGGTTGTAATCGGCCATATCCGGGCCGCTTCCAATCCGCGGGGAATCGCGAAAGACAAGCTGATCAACATGGAGAATTCCCAGCCTTATACCGACGGGCGCTGGATTTTCGCGCATAACGGGACTTTGCAGATTCCCGAGGAAATCGCCGAAAACCTCGGGGCTCTGCGCAAAAACGTCAAATCGCTCAACGACAGCGAAGTCTATTTTTGGCAGTTTATCAAACACTATGGGAACACCAAGGACCCGGCCGAAGCTCTTGAGGCGTGCATTCGGGAGAACTGGTCCGTTTGGGAGCGGTGCAAACAAAAACATCCCGAGAAAAAAACGCCTTATACCAGCCTCAATGTCTTGCTCAGCGACGGCAGCGGGCTTTACGCCTTCTGCCACGCGGTCCACCAGGGGCTGGCCGGCTGCGGCGTCTGCAATCCCACCCAGCCTTGGAACATCATGAGCTGGACCGAACGGCAAGAACCCGGCGCAGCTCAACGCCTGATCGCAGGCAGCGAAAACCTGGACCGTGGGCTTTGGACCCGTTTTTCCCAGCCGGAATTGCTTTCAGTGGAGATCCGGTCCGGAAAACTGGATATTAACCGGCGGCTTTTAGACCTGGCACTCCCCCGGCCCATCGAGAAGCCAAGGCCTCTATCGTGAAACAAATAGGCGCTTTCCTTGTCTTCATCATCGCGGGCTATTTCGCCTTTCAACAGTTGCGGCCCAAGCCGGTTGCACCGCCGCCCACGCCGCCGCCGCCGGCCATACTCCTAGAGCCCTTGCCCGTGATCACGGAAGAGGAGCAAGTCAAGGTCATTAATTCCACAAACGATCAGGATCCGGATGTGCGCTGGGAGGCGCTGGTCTTCCTGGAAAAAATGAAGGCGCCTCAAGCCTATCCCCTGCTTTTCCAAAAGCTGCGCATCGACCCGGAGCTGAATCTCAAGATCAAAATTATCAACCTGCTGGGCACGCGTTCTCATCCCGAGATCCCCGAACATCTGCTCGAAGCACTGAAAGACCACAATCCCCCGGTGCGCATTAAAGCGCTTCAGGCTTTGGAATTGCTGGGCGATTATTCCACGGCCTCCGCAATCACCGAGATTCTCAGGGATCAGGATGAAGCCGTGCGCGTGCAAGCCCTCAAAACCCTTAATAGCCTGCAGGATAAAAGGGAAGCGGAAATCGCCGCTGAAAAACTTCGCCAGGAGCAACTGCGCCGGCAAGCGGAGCAAGAGGCCGCCAGAAAAAAGGGGAAAGGCTGGTTCTAGATCGGAGTTAAAATACTATGCGCCCAATGGCTGCCGTAGTCCTCATCGCGTTCTCATGCGCTTTCCTTTTCCATCGCTACCGGGTGATGACGGCTCCGCCGGCCAAGCAAACGCCGCCCCCCGCTCTGGAGCGAACAGAGCCGGCGCCTTTCCTTTCCCTGGGCGAAATCAAAAGATTGCGCGTCGTCGCCAAGGATCCTGATCCCAATGTACGCTGGGCCACCATGGAACTGCTGTTCATGGTCAAGGACCCGGAATCCATCGGCATTCTTCAAAAAGCCGTCATCAATGATCCCGATCGGGACCTGCGCATCAAGTCCATACAGCTTCTCGAAAAGAAAAATGATTTGCTGGCCTTGGCCGGCCTCATCAGAGGAATTCTGGATATAGACAAGGACGTGCGATTGGCTGCGCTTAAATCCGCGGGGGCAATCGGAGACCCAGCGGCCACGCCCTGGGTCATGGAAGCCTTGAAGGATATCGAGCCCGAAGTCAGAGGCGAGGCCTTGCTTACCTTGGGGCAATTCCAGGACAAAAGAAAAACGCAATACGCGGAGTTAATCGCACGGCTGCGCGCTCAGTATGAGGCCGAGGTCAAACGACAAAAAGAACGGCATGAATTGGGGAAAATGCGCCCATTATAACAGGGAATGACCATGGAACTTGGGATAAAAGAAATTAACAAGAAAGTGTCGCAAGAGTGCCTTTTTATAGCGGAGCTTAAACGGGAGCTGGCCCGGGTCATCGTCGGCCAGGAAGAATCCTTAGACCGGATACTGACGGGACTGCTGGCCAACGGACATATTCTGTTGGAAGGTGTGCCGGGTCTGGCCAAGACATTGATCATAAAGACCTTGGCTCAGGCCATCGACGCGGATTTTTCGCGCATTCAATTCACGCCCGATCTTTTGCCGGCCGATTTGACGGGCACGCTTATTTTCAACCCCAAGGACTCGGAGTTTTCCGTGCGCAAAGGCCCGGTTTTCTCCAATCTGGTCCTGGCCGATGAAATCAACCGCGCGCCGGCCAAGGTGCAAAGCGCGCTTCTGGAAGCCATGCAGGAGCGCCATGTCACCATCGGCAACACAACCTATCCCTTGCCGGAACTGTTCCTGGTCCTGGCCACTCAAAATCCCATCGAGCAGGAAGGCACTTACCCGCTGCCTGAGGCCCAGATCGACCGCTTCATGCTGAAAATCAAGGTTTCCTATCCCTCCAAGGCCGAGGAAAAGGCGATCCTTGAAAGGATGGCCTCGGGGCATTGCCCGCTGGCCAATAAAGTGGCAGACCCCAAGCAAATATTACACGCGCGGCAGGTCGCCTCGGAAATCTATATCGATGAGAAGATAAAGAATTACATCGTGGACTTGGTATGCGCCACACGCGATCCCGAGGGCCACAAACTAGGCTCGGTCAAGCACTTAATCTCCTACGGCGCCAGCCCCCGCGCGACGATCTATCTGGCCCAGGCCGCCAAGGCCTATGCCTTCTTAAACGGCCGCGGCTATGTTACGCCGGAAGACATCAAGTCCATAGGCGTCGATGTTTTGCGCCACCGCATCCTGGTCAGCTACGAGGCGGAGGCCGAGAACATTACCCCGGAGAATCTCATCCAGACTCTTTTCGAGACTATCGAAGTCCCGTAATCCGGCGCCTTTCGTTTTATGATACCCAAGGAAATTCTCGCGCGGGTCCGCCGCATCGAGATCATGACCGGCCGCCTGGTGGCCGAAACCTTCGCCGGCGAATACCTCAGCGTATTCAAGGGAAGGGGCATGGAATTCGATTCGGTGCGCGAGTATTCCCAGGGCGACGATGTGCGCTCCATCGACTGGAACGTAACAGCCCGCTTCGGCCGGCCCTACGTGCGCCGCTACACCGAGGAGCGCGAGCTGACCGTGGTCATCGCCTGCGATCTTTCAGGCTCGCAATTTTTCGGCACCGGGCCGCAGTTCAAAAAAGAGGTGGCCGCTGAACTCTCAGCCGTGCTGGCGATCTGCGCCCTGCGCAACAACGACAAGGTCGGGCTGTTCTTATTCACGGAGGGCATCGAGGAATATGTCCCGCCTAAAAAGGGCCGCCGACATGTCCTGCATATCATCCGCGATGTGCTGGCCTATTGCCCCCGCAAAAATGGAACGAACATCTCCGCGGCATTGGACGCCATCAACCATGTGCTAAAAAGACGTTCTATCCTCTTATTGATCTCGGACTTCCGCGACGAGGGCTTTGAGAAAGCCCTGAAACTCGCCGCCCTGAAGCATGATGTCATTCCCATGGTAGTGGCGGACCCCAGGGAAATCGAACTTCCCCGTTTAAACGCCGTAATCGATTTAGAGGACCCGGAATCAGGACAAAGGACGCTGGTCGACGCCACGGCGCCAAGCTCATTGGCCTTGCATAAGAAATTCGAACAGCAACGCCTCGAAAAACTGGATGCGCTTTTCAAGCTCTACGGCTTGGACGCCATCCGGGTCAGCACCAGCCGCTCGTATATCGACGCCGTGGTGCAATTCTTCCGGCGGCGGGCCAGGAGGCTGCGGCATTGAACGCTTCCGCGCTTCTATCCTTACTGATGGCTTCAAGCGCTTGGGCCGCGGATATCAAAATTTCAACCGCGATGGCTTTACCTCCTTCAGCGCCCTCATGGCCATCCATTGATGTCCAGGCTTCAGTTTCAACCGCGGCTTTAGGCGTTGCCGTGGTATTAACGGCGGAAGTTTCGCACAGCGGCATTTTGAAACTTGACATCGCGGCCTCAACTACGGATTACTTCTCCATCCTAAAGGTTGAAGAAATCGATAACAGCACAAAAGGCCCCAGGACCATGCGAATTGAAATCGTGCCTTTAGCGGTTGGGCGACTGGCCATTCCCTTGGTCTGGGACTGGGATGACTCAACAGTCACCAGCGCGCCGGTTATTCTCAATGTGCCGGAGCCCCAAATCCAGGGCCCCGCGGAAATCCGCGACATCAAGGAGCCCCGGGCCGCGCGGGCGGCTTTGTGGCCTTGGTTGCTCGCGTTGGCCTTGGCCGTCTTAGGCTGGAAGCTCTACAAACGCTTCGCGCCCAAGGCCTTGCCCCCGGGCCAATCGCCTCCCGTAATCGACGGCCGCCCCGCGGAAATCGTCGCGCAATCAGAGCTGGACGAACTTGAGGCTTGCGCGCTATGGGCCGAAGGCCGGTTTAAAGAATTTTATATCCGCCTAACCGATATCCTACGCCGGTATCTGGAACGGCGCTATGAGATTGGCGCCTCTCATCTGACCAGCTCGGAACTGCACCGCCATGTCCGTCACGCGGAGATCGACCGTCCTATCGGGCTGATCCTTAGAGATATCTTCGATAAGGCCGATTTGGTTAAGTTCGCCAAAATCGCCCCGGCTCAGGATTGGGGAAAAACAGATCTTGAGGCCGCACGCTCCTTCGTGCGCCTGACAGCGCCCCAACCCATGGCGCCCCTGGAGGCTGCTTCATGAGGCTGGCCTATCCAACGCTGCTCTGGCTTTTGATCCCCGTGGCGGCGGCCTGTTTTTGGTATTATTGGCGCGGGAAAAAATTCAACGCCAGCCTGATATTCCCGGGCAATCCACAACTATGGACTCATAAAGCCTCATGGCGCGCGCTCCTTTCGCGTTGGACTCCTCCATATCTTAAGGCCGCGGCTCTATTTTTCTTGGCGCTGGGGCTTTGCCGTCCCCAAAAAGTCGCCGGCCGCTTGGGGGCCTTGAGCCAGGGCCTGGACATCATGATGGCCATCGACACCTCCTTAAGCATGGGAGCTCTTGATTTTAACCCTTCCAATCGCCTGGATGCGGCCAAGGACACGGCTCTGCGCTTTATCCGGGGCCGGGTTTCCGACCGCATTGGCGTGGTGGTCTTCGGCGGCACCACGCAGCTCGCCTGTCCTTTAACCTTGGATTACGGCGCTCTCTCCGTTCAAATCAGCGACCTTTCACCGGGCATGACACATACAGACGGCACGGCCATCGGCGACGGCTTGGTTTCGGCGGTGAACCATTTGAAAGAAGGAGACGGTAAAAGCAAAATCGTCATCCTGCTCACGGACGGGCGCAGCAACATCGGGCTGATCGATCCCATGACCGCGGCTAGAACGGCTCTTGCCTACGGAATTAAAATTTATACCATCGGCACGGCCAAACACGGCGAGGCCCTGATGCCGATCGACGACCCGATGCGGGGCCGGGTGATGGTGCGCATCAACGAGGATTTGGATGAGGAACTTTTGGCTGAAATCGCCAAAATAACGGATGGGCGTTATTTCCGAGCCACGAATTCGCGCGAGCTGCGCGAAATCTACGCCACCATCGACAAGCTGGAAAAGTCCCAGGTGAAATTGCCGGACATCGTCTCTCACGACGACTTCTACCGCCTGCCCCTGATTTTAGCCGCCTTGCTGATTTTAACGGAAGCCCTTTTAAGCAACTCCTGGCTTTTGAGGTGGCCGTAATGTTTAACGCTGCCTCCTATCTGGTTTGGATGATTCCGGCCCTGGCCGGACTTATTTTCATTTATTTCTTCGGCAGCCGGCGCCGCAAGGCCATCGCCGCCCTTATGGGCCAGCCGCAAACACTCTTGCGGCTGATACCGCAAGAATCACGGGGGCTGAAAAACAAACTGCAGGCCTGCGCCCTTGTTTTTATTTTCATCGCCCTGGCGGGGCCGCAATGGGGGGTGGAGCTGGTCTCAACACAGGGCAGGGCTCATCAAATTCTCGTGGCTGTGGACGTTTCGCTGTCTATGTTGGCCGAAGATGTCAAGCCGAAGCGCCTGGAAAAGGCCAAGGAGGAACTCTCCCTGCTTTTGGAGCAGCTTAAGGGCAGCCGCGTCGGCGTCATGGCTTTTGCCGGCGAGGCGGCGATTTTGTGCCCCTTGACCACCGACATCGATGCCGCCAGGCAAATTCTGCGCGCTTTGCAGCCCGAAGCCGTAGGAGTTCCTGGAAGCGCGGTGGGTAACGCCATCAAGGCCGCCTCCGACGCCTTGAGGGTTTATCCCGGCGCCAAGTCTTTAGTCCTGCTGACCGACGGCGAAGATCTTGCCGGACGGTTCGCAGGCAAGGATAAGCCTCTGGACGCGGCGCGGGAAGCGGCCGGCGAAGGCATCCGGATATTCACCGTGGGGATCGGTACGCCCGAGGGTGAACCGATTCCGCTGCGGGACGATTCCGGAAATTTAACCGGGTATAAAAAAGACCGCAAGGGAAATACGATTGTCAGCCGTTTGGATGAGCGCTCCTTAACCGAAATAGCCAAGCGGGGCGACGGCGCCTACTTCCGCCTCAGTCCCTCGCACAACGAGGCGGGGGAAATCGCCGATCGCATTCGTCAGACGGAGAGGGGGGAAGGCTTGGCCTCAAGCGCCAATATATATAAAAATCGTTTTATGCTTCCTCTGGCCCTGGCCTTCATGCTCCTTTTGATTGAATTCGCCATACCCGAAAGCCGGCGGCGGCAACGCCTTGGCGGCGTGGCGTACTTGCTTCTGTCGCTCGGCGCCGCCTCCCCGCTTCAGGCGGCCAGCGCGGAATCTGCCTTGCGGCGAGGAAACAAGCTTTACGGCCGCGAGGAATATGTTCCCGCTCTCACGGAATACGAGAAAGCGGGGCGCAAAAAACCCAAAGACGGGCGCCCCCTGTTTAACGCAGGAGATGCGCTATACCGCCTGGAGCAGCATGAAAAGGCCGCTTCGGCCTTTTCAGCCGTGGCGAAGTCCCGGGCTCCGGTCGCCCTGCGCGCCGATGCTTATTACAATTTAGGAAACATCCATTATCAAAACGGACAACTGCGCGAGGCGATCGAAAATTACCGCAAGGCCCTAAGCCTCAAGCCCGGCGACCCCGAGGCGCAGCATAACCTGGCCGTAGCCCTGCGTCGGCAGAAAAATCCGCCGCCTCCAAGAAAGGATCAGGATAAAAAGGACAAGAAAAAACCGCAGGGCCAGAAAGATAAGCCGCGGCCTCAGGACCAAAAAGATTCATCTCAGAAACAACCGCCGTCCTCGCAGCCTAAAACGCGGCCTCAGGACCAAATATCGAAAGAGGACGCCGAGCGCATCATGCGCGCGGTTTCAGAAAAGGAAAAAGCGCAGCAGAAGCAGCTCCAGAAACAGCAGCCCCGGCGCCCTGAGGTTGAGGAGGATTGGTAATGTTTTTTAAAATTTTTGCTCGCAAAGCGGGCAAAAATCGCGCGCTCAAGGCGCGCAAGAAATTGCCGCTGTTGACTCTTTGCGCTTTATTTATAGTCGCCGCGCCGGCTTGCGCCCAAATCTCCATCCATTCCAGCGTCGATAAAACCTCGGTCGCCTTAAACGACCAGATCGCGCTCACCGTCACGGTCTCGGGCTCGGAGGCCTCTTTGCCCGAGCCGCAAATGCCCTCTCTTCCCAATTTCAGCGTCTATTCCTCCGGGCGCAATCAAAGCATTTCTTTCGTTAACGGCCGGGTTTCAAGCTCGATTGTCCATACCTATGTTCTCGAGCCGCGCTTCGTCGGCAAAGGCATCATCGGGCCGATCACGCTCTCGGGAACCAACGCGCAAACCGCCGCGATAGAAATCCAAGTCGTTAAACCCGACGGCAGCAATCCCCAAACCGCCGCAGGCTCGCCGCAGCGCCCGCAGCCGCGAATCGGGGCCGAAGCTCCAAATCCCGGGGGCCGGGGCCCCGACCTCTTCGTAAAGGCCTCTCTGGATAAGCCAAAGGCCTTCGTTAACGAACAAGTCACCCTTTCCATTAAATTCTTCACGGCCGTCAATCTGCTCGGCAATCCGCAATACTTCCCGCCCAAAATATCGGGTTTTCTGGCCGAGGATTTGCCGCCGGTGCGCCAAGGCAACACCACGCTTAACGGCCGCGTTTACTACGTTTCCGAGGTAAAGACCGCGCTGTTTGCCGCGCAATCAGGCAAGCTTAAAATCGGGCCGGCCTCGGTCCATGCCCAAATCCAGAAGGATGTACGCATCGATCCCTTCGCCTCCGATTTCTTCGACAGGTTTTTTGCTTCGGGCATGATCGCCCCTCAAACGCGCGAGCTTAATTCCGAGCCGCTTCTTTTGACGGCCGAGCCCCTGCCGGAAGGCAAGCCCGAGGGATTCTCCGGCTCGGTGGGGCATTTTAGCATCTCGGCGGCGGTGGATAAGACGAAAGCCAGGGTCGGCGACGCCGTCAACCTAAGCGTGAGCGTGCAGGGAACCGGCAACCTCAAGGCCATAGGCGATCCGCGCATGCCGGCTTTGGATTCATTCCGAGTCTACGACACCGTCGGTTCTCTGAATTTCGACAAGAAAAACGACCGCGTGCAGGGCTCGAAGGTGTTCAAAACCGTTTTAGTGCCGCGTGTTTCCGGGGACTTAATCATCCCGCCTATCACATTCCCTTATTTTGATCCGCAGCGCCGGGCTTATACGACGGCGTCAACGCTTCCCTTGCGCCTCAAAGTCGAGCCAGGCGCGCCGGGCTCAGCCCCGGCCGTTGGGTTCGATTCCGCCGGCAATGTGCCGCAGCAATTGCGGGCCGTTTCGGAGGATATCCGCTATTTGAAGGCCGGCCAAAGCAAGGGCCGGCTTACGCGCGCTCTGGAGTTCAGCGCCGAAGCCCGCTTTCCACACATCATCCCTTTTCTGATTTTTTCGTGCTTTCTGGCCGTAACCAAATATCGCCAGATGGAGAATGCCAACCCGCTTAGATCGCGCTCAAGCAGGGCTTGGAAAACCGCCGCCCGCCGCATTCAAGAAGCCCGGCAGGCCATGAGTTCCGATCCGCAACGCGCTTGCGGGCTGATGAGCGAGGCTTTCTGCGGCTACCTGGCAGATCGCTTGGGCCAGAGCGCCGCGGGACTGACCTGGCGCCGGACTCAAGAACTGCTGCGCGCGCCTCAAACCCGAATCAGCCCGGATTTATTGGAGCGCGTCCGCTCGGTTTGGGAGAAATTAGACGGACATCGCTTCGCGCCAGGCGCTGGACGCGCTATAGGAGAATCCATTAGCGCCCAGGTGCCAATCCTGAAAGCGCTCTTAGAAGATCTGGAAAAGGAGTGGCGCCGATGAGCTGGCTCATCCTATCCTTATTTTTGGGCTGCTCCGCCTCTTTCGGCCAGCCGGGCGCGGAAACGCAAAAGAAATACGACGGAGGGGATTATAACGGGGCGGCGGGGGATTACTCCTTGCAAATCCAGAAGCAACCCCTCAACGCCTCTCTCCATTACAATCTCGGCAACGCCGAGCTTCGAGCCGGCCGGCTGGGACTGGCGATCGCCTCATACCAGCGGGCCTTCGATATTCTTCCGCGCGACAGCGACATCCGCTATAATCTGAACTTCGCCTTGAAGCGCGCCGGTGAGGAGTTGGTTGCTCCGGGCGTGCCGCCGCCGTTGTTCACGATATTTTATTTGATGAGCGAACGCGAGCTGGCCGGCCTGCACTGGCTGGCCTGTTGGGCCGTGCTTTTGCTGGCCAGCTTCTTTCTTGTAAGACGGCAGCGGGGAGGGCTGGTATTGACCAGCCTGATCTTGTGGGCCTGTTTCGGGGGCTGGTGGCTGGCGCGATCAAGCTTGGAGCCCTCCGAGCGGGGGGTGATCATACGCCCGACCGCGGAGATCCGCAGCGGACCGGGACAGAATTTCAGCGTCGGCTTCACGGCTCCCGGAGGCCGCC
>Ga0155452_1050_pt1 | contig 9868 bp, 8 predicted proteins | sample RifCSPhighO2_02_FD_111900 | JGI IMG/M metagenome (GOLD analysis project Ga0155452, IMG submission 111900) | Elusimicrobia bacterium RIFCSPHIGHO2_02_FULL_57_9
CCAGTCCTTATGGAGCTTAAGGGTCGGGGATTATCGGGTTATTTATCGAATCGATGCAGAGCAGGTCAAGATTTTTCAGATGGTTCATCGCCGGGATGCCTATCAAGCCGGCATTTTGGAGGCCCGGCGACGGGGGTGGCTGTAGAAGGTTGCCTATTACGAATATGCGGTCCTAATCTCTTGGGTCTTCCGGCCTAAATACGGCAAGGCCTTTAGACCCTTACCCTCCAGAAGGCTTCCGGCTACACTTTCACCATGATCAAGATAATTTCCCGTCGCAAGGTGTTTATCGTTGCGCTGGCGCTTTTCTTGGTTTTTGAAAAACAGAGAGCCGCGGCCTTGGATCCCTCCTTGCCCACCGCTTTGACGGCCCTAATGATGGATGAGGGTGTGTATGCCCGCTGGGGGTTTATATTGGAAAACATCGATATCCGGCCTCCTGAGCAGCAGAAGCGCTTGCTGGGCATGGTCTACAAACTGGAGGGGGACAGGTGGCGCAAGATCCAAAAGCTGCGCTCGCTGGTCCCTGCCGCTCCAGACCCGGATCTGTGGAGGCGCTATCTGCATCCCAATGGGATGATAACCCCGGAAGGTCTGGCCTTGCTCGAGGAGCAGGGCCCAACGGATGTGGCACCCCAAGCATTTTCCGACAGGCTATCCGCGATAAAGGATGCCGCGGCCGCCAAGCCGGGAAGAGTTCTCTTTGATGGGGACACGGCTCATGATGGGGCCACGGATTCAAAAGGCTTTGCCTTCGCCGCGCCGGCCGCCGTCGCGGCCGCGGGTTCGTCCGGACAGGGGGTTCATTCCGCCCTTCATCCGCTGCTCGCCGAGCCCGATTCGGACAACGGGTTGGACACGACGGACCGCTTCGGGGGAGTGGCGCTGCCTTTTAAGGATGCCGAGCGCAGGCTGGAGGATTCCTGGCTCCAGGGCTCCGGGGCGGATCTGCGCAAGATCGAGGAAAAGCTCAAATCCAAGAAATCCGTCAAGGAATGGGGGGACAATATTCCCATTCCGGACAGCTCTTGGGCGATCTCACCCGATTTAAGGGAGGCCGTTTCCGATAAGAACCCTTCGGCGGTCGAGAAGATCGAATTCTGGAACAGGGTAAAAAGCAACAGCTTTTATTCCGGCATCTTAAATACGGTGTGCAAACAGGTCAAGCTGTCGGTTTCTCAGAGCGTCAGTTCTAAAGCCTTGAAAGCCGCGGGAGTGAGTCTAACCCTTGGGGCCAGCCGCGAGCTCAGGGATCCCTCGCCGGAGGAACTCGCCATCCGCGATGAGGTCCGGTTGGGAATCGGGGCCAGCCCTCCGCTGCCCGAGATTGTGGATGGGGTGCAGGGCGCCATCGGTTTCGGGGCCGAGCTGCGCGGACTATCCCGGGTGACGCGTCCGCTCTCCGGCTCCAAACGCTGTCTTGAATTGGCGGAGCTCATCAAGCTGCATAAATTCAAGACCGTGCTCCCCTTAAAGGCCGAACGCATTTCGGCGATGCAGGTCGGGGAGATTTGGCAGCTGCCCGTGCGGCTGCGCGCGTGGATAGCCCCCACCGCGACCTATGGGATAGGCCCTGTGGCCGCCAGCGTCAGCTTGGGCTACGCCCGGGAGGACGGGGTAAGCGTCGGTTTGAAGCGCTTAAGTCAAAATGAGCTGGGGTTTAGGATGCGCATAGACCATGCGGATGTGTTCAGCGCCGGAGGGCAGTTGGTTGGACGCCTCTGGGGCAATGAAATGGATCAGTACCGCCTGACTACCCAAAACGAGGTGAACGGGGGAGTGGGAAAGACGGCGGGCAAATTTTCCTATAAGTTCGGGGATAGGCTGCTGGTCGCTCCCCTTGTGCGTTATGCCACGGCCCGGCTGAGCCTGTATGCCACGTGGCGGGAGGGCCGGGAGGCCGTCATCGAGTTCATCCTGGACCCCAACGATTCGGCGCAGATGAAGGCCTTGGAAAAGCTTTTGGCCGGAGGCGATATCCGGTTTTTGGATACCTTGGCTGCAACGGTAAAAACCGCCGCCGAGGGGTTTATCGGCGGCGTAAGCGATCCGGAGGGGATCAAAAAGCTGGGCCGGGAGCATTCCGAGGCGTTGGGGAAAAAGCCCGACTTCATCGGCGCCAACCAGTCACGGCGTTTCAGCATACCCATGGCGGTGGCGATTCCCGTAGCTGGAATCTTCTCGGGATCTTTTTGGGGCAATGAGAAGGATCATGTCACCCTCTTAGACGATGTGGGGGGCCAGATTTACATTTACAAAGGCAAGAGCCGGACCAAGGTCGGGTTGGGGAATGTCCCGTTGATGGGGACGGTCGTCAACACCGACAAGCAGGACAACGTGAACGCATTCGGCTATGTGGACGGCGCGGGCCGGCAGTACGCTCCCATCGGGGTCTATACCACGCAGGAGGCTTTCACCTACCAGTTCGAGGCCAGCCTGCGCCGCATGCTGGACAAAGCCAACGGGATCATGAAATTCGCGGGTGTGAAGGGCGACGGCACCAACCCCAAGACAGCGCTTCCCCTGGAGCTGCTGCTGCCGGCAAACGTCTCCGGCCATCCCGAGGGAAGTTATTTCCGCCGCGGCCTGTCGGCCTTTACCCTGCTCTTAAGCGACAAGTCCATTCAAAAGATGAAACAGGCCACCGCGCGGGAGATCGTGAAATCCATGGTCAACACGGAGGAGCAAAATCAAGGGGTGCGCCAGGCGATGGATTGGGTGCTTGCCAACGGCAGCATCGACCCGGACGGCCAAGTTGAGTTTTCGGAGTCCGAGCTCATTGGGGCGCTGCCGCGGACGCGGGATTCGGATATCGCCCACATGAGGACGCAGTTCTCGAGGGCCAAGGCCCTGGTCGCAGACTTGCGCGGGCTGGGGGTCAGCGGCAAGAAGGCGACGCGCGGGCGTGCCTTGCCCAGCGGGGATCAAGCCGAGGACATCAAAGACCTTCTCTCCGGCATCAGCCGCAACCAGCTTGATTACGACAACATCACGAAGGTGTTGGTGCAGCTGGTGGATCCTAATGAGCTGTATGCGGAGTTTGTCGTTCGAGTGGACGGGGAGCACCATAAGAAGATCAAAAGGCGCATCGTGCTCAACGAACATCTTGCGATGACCCCGATCATCAAAAAATTCAGCCAGATCCATACGCGCTTCGCCCCGCCTAACGACACAAGTTATTGACCCGGGCCGCGCGATGAGCCTATTTGCGGCTATTTTCCCAGGGCGCTCAATATCTTGCGGCTGGGTTCGAAACCGGGCTGCAGCCCTAGGGCCTTTTGGAAATGATTGACGGCCTCCTCGTTTTTGCCGAGGCTAAGCAGCCTTATGCCCAGGTTATGATGGGCCACACCCAGGTTGAAGAGCGCCTGCCGGTGATCCGGCTTAAGCCGCAGGGCTTCTTGGAATTGGAGCATGGCCTCGAGCTCTCGGCCGAGCCGGCTTAGCACAAATCCCAGGCTGTTGCGGCCGTCGGCGAGAAGCGGGGCCATGGCCACGACCTTCCGGTAACAACCCGAGGCCGGGCCAAAAAGGTTATTGACCTGCAGGAAATCGCAGAGAGTGGCGTAAGCCGAAAGCGAGCCGGAATCCACCCCAAGTCCTTGCGCGAAATGAAACCGGGCTTCATCAAGCCGCCCGCGCTTGGCCAGCAGCATGGCCATGTTGTTGTGGATTTTTTTGTGTTGAGGGTTAAGCCTGAGCGCTTCGCTATAATGGCGCTGGGCTTCATCAAGTTTGCCCTGGCCGGCGAGGATAACGCCGAGGGCGTTGTGCGCCGTGATGATGTTGTCCGGCACGCCGCTGCGCAAAGCCTGGTTAAAACTCTCAATGGCGGCTTGGACCCGGCCCTGCTGCGCCTGGAGATTGCCGAGGTTGTTGTAGGCAAGCCCGTCTCCCGGACGCAGGCGCAGGGTTTGGCGGAAATGGAATTCGGCTTCCTGTAACTTACCCTGACTATTGAGATAATTGCCGAGGTTTAAATGCGCCACGCCGCTGTCCGGGTTTAAAGCCACTATATGACTGAATAAGGTTCCTGTGTTGTTCCATATGGCGGCCTGCGTACGGCTGCGGACGGCCAAGGCCGTCAATGCGACCGCCGCGGCCGCCCATGGCCAGCGCCGGCTCCCTGACTTTGTCAATACCCAGGCCAGCGCCAGAGCCGGGGCGATCATGGCCAGGTAAACATAGCGGTCGGCGACCGTGGAGAGGTCTTGATGCAAAAACGGCACAAAGCCGAGCACGGGCCAGGTCGCCAGGAAAAAAAGGCCGGCGCAAACCGCGCCGATCCTGGGCTGGGCGCTGCGCCATATCCCCACGGCCACGGCCGCCGGCGCCATCCAGGTCCAATAAATCCAGCCCTGAGCCATCGCGACATCCGCGGCGCGCCCATAATCGGGCGATAGGGCAGCCGGGAAAACCAGCTTGGCGAGGTAGAAGGCGAGGCTGTCGGCGGCGAGCAAGGGACGGGCCCAAAGCGGCAGCAAAGCGCGGATATGGGCGGCTGCCTGCGATTTTTGAGTCAGCAAGGCGAAGGCAACGGCGATGGCCAGCCACAGGCCCAGCGCGCCTAGAATCCGGCTTGCCGGCCGGCGGAATACGCCTCGGGCCAAAGCGCAGGCCATGAATGGAATCACCACCGCGCTGGGCTTGGAAAGAAGGGCCGTCAGAAGTGCCGTCGTAGCCAGGCCATAGTGCAGCAAACGCGTTTTCCCGCGCGAGGTTTCAAAGGCGGCATACTGCTGCAAGGCGCCCAACCCGGCCAGTCCGCTGAGCACATCGCGCAAGCCCGACACCCAGGCTACCGGCTCAACCTGCAGAGGATGCAGGGCAAAGAAGGCGGCACCCAGTCCCGCGGCCCAGGCAACAGTAGGCAACGGCCGCGCCGGCTGGTTTTTGCGCTTATCCGGGGCCTGGGACGGTTCGTTACTGCCGGCCGCGCGCAGCAATTGCCGCAATAGCGCGAAGGCGGCGAGCGCAGCCAGGATGTGCGCGATGAGGTTAAGCGCATGAAAATTCCCGGTGGGAAGCTCGGCCGCCGGCCCCAGGCGCCGGCGGCCCCACCAGGCTGTTGCCGCCCAAATAGAATAGGTCAGGGGAATATACATCCTGAGGTAGGGCGCCTTCCAGAAATGGGCGAAACTCTCCCCGGTCGCGGGATTGAGATGGGGATTTTCGTAAACATTGATGTCGTCATCCCAGGCGACGAAATCATGATGGATGACGGGCCAATAGACGGCCAAAACAACCAGAACGATAAAAAGGGCGATTAGCCGGGCGTCGTTGAAAATCTTAGAATGGTTGTCTTCAATCGGCATTTTATCCTTTCTTAGAAACGATATCTTACCAAATCAGCTTAAATGCTAAGATTAATAAATGGCACTCCAACCATACATCATGCGCCATCTCTCCAAAGCCGGGATAGAATGGGCGGCTGATGCCTCAGCCTTCATCATCCGCCGACGCTAAGCTCATTGGAACCTGTAAAAAAACTTTTTCGAATTATATTATGTTAAACTGCTTGCAACGGACACGGAGGGTTCAAATGAAATGGATGCTGGCAATAGTGGTGATGGCGGCGTCGCGCGTCGCGGCTGCGGGCTGTGAGCATGGCGCCGGAGTCGGGGGATGCACCTCCGGGAAGGGCTGCGGCTACTTGGCCCTTGCGCTGATGGCGGGTGTCGCAGCCCTCGGCTATTGGGTTCTACGCCACGCCGAGAAAGATTCCGGAGCCGTCCGTTGGGGCGGAAGGGCGGTGGGCTGGATGCTCTTGGTCGTAGGGTTGGGGGGCCTGCTATGCGGGTCTTACAGTCACCTCCAACGCGCCTCCGGCGCTCATCAGTGCGCGCACGGAGCAGCCGCGGGCAAGAATCATATGGGGATGATGCAGATGCCGCCGGGACATCCACAAATCGATGGGATGATCTCGCAATCGGCTGGGACCCAAAAAAAGACAGACAGAAAAAGCCAGTAAGTGCGCCTTAAACAGTTCAAACAGGTGGATGAAGAATTGCGGCCCGGGATGCGAATGGAATGGTCCCGGACGTTTACCGACACTGAGATACTAAGGTTTGCCGATTTTTCAGGCGATAGAGGAATTCATCACGTCAAGCCGGACGCGCAAGGACGCTTGATGGCGCATGGGTTGTTGACGGCGACGCTGCCCACGAAACTGGGCGGGGACCTGAACTTTATCGCACGCACGATGGATTTTGAGTTCCTCCGACCGGTATATGCGGGAGAGAAACTCGCTTGCGTCGGCCTTATTGACGAGGTCTCCGCGCAGCGGAAGCGTCTGCGCGTCAAATTTTCATTCACCGTGACTAATGCGAAGAACAAGCAAGTTTTAAAGGGTTCTTCGTCCGGAGTGATATATGGCTGCAAATGACAAGGATGTGCCCAACAGGAGGCAGACGGTGCGCTACGTCAAGTCGCTCTGGCTCACGGTTTGCGATGAGGAAAATAGGATATTGGGTGGAGGCAGCGCCCTCGTTGACGTAAGCCTCATCGGCTTCTGCTTCAGAAGCGCCGCCTCCTTAAAGCCGGGGACAACAATTAACTTCCGGATGTCGCTCACGGGGAAAGGCCCCATCACGGGCTTGGGGACGGTGCGTTGGAGCAAGCCGGCCGAGAAAAACGGAGAATATTTACTGGGCGTTGAATATGTCCGGCTGGGCTTGCCTTACATGCAGAAACTGCGCGAATATCTCCAGCCGCGCCGAGGTTAATATCTGCGATGGAAAAGAAATTAATCGCCGCCGTCGGACTCGCCTTATGGCTCGGCTTAACCCCGGCCCGGGCCGCCTATCTCCCCACTGGGCAACAGCTGGTAAAGCTCGAGCGCCTGCTTGAAGAATACGGCAAGGCGTTTGGCGCGGGCCTGATGCTGCAGGTGGGAAACGCCAGCCGCCAACCGGGAGCAGTCGCATATTGGTACAAGTTTAACGATGATTCCGTGCGCTGGAGACTGGAGGAATGGGTCGCTCTTCCCAAGGGATTATTTCACCTGCGCATTTGGGATTTCCGCGAAAACTGGGCGACCGTCAATGAGGACATCGTCGATGGGGGCCTGTTAAGAGAAATCCGCTTCGCCGAACCGATCCCTTTGGACGGGAAGGAAGCCGTCGGTCTTTCCGAGCTGACGCTTGAAATTTTGACGCAGGCCGATCCAGCCGATTATAACAGGGACCCTTTCCCGGATATCGGCCCGCGCGCCACAAACAAGATGTAATATTTTTGTATGCTATTACGCTAAAAATTTAAAAGCAAGGGAGAGCGAAGATGGCATGGAACCAATGGTCCAAGCGCAGCGCGTACTTGATGGTGCAGGGCGATCGCGAGGTGGGGGAAAAAATTTGGAAAGGGGTACAAAAGTGGGATGAAACCATCGGGGCCTGGATGGTGACCGGGCCTTGGGACCTCGTTATTTGGGTCGACGCCACCAATTGGGAAGAGCTGTACGAAAAAGTCGTTTGGATCCGCAATCAGAAGGGCGTCAAGGCCACATCCTCCCACTTCGTTTACAAAGGGATGAAAAACTCCAAATGGTGGTGGGAATGGCCGGCGGGCAGTTGGGTATCGGTGCGCAGCCCGCGCCTTAACGGAGAATTGAAGTCCATCGCAAAGTGGCCTTGGGCCGTTTCGGCCGCTTCAGTCCCGGGCGACTGGGACTATCTGGTTTGGGTCGGCGGCAAGAAATGGGACGATGTCTGGAAAAATATCTGGAATATGAACGCGGCCGGCTGGCATACCCAAACCATGGTGCCGATCAAGTCCTGGTGGAACAAAGCCTGGAAGAGCAAATGGTGGTGGAGCTGAGGGCCAGCTTCACGCAAGGACAAAATGTCATTCTGGCGCTATGCCGTTTCTAAAACGCGAAGCTCCTAATTGCCAGTGGTGCCCCTATAAGAAGAACTGCCTTTACGATTTATTGGGCAACGCCGAGGCCAAGAAAGCCTGGCGCGAGATGCGCCTGGCCAACCGTTTTAAGTCCGGCGAGGCCATTTTTCATGAGGGGACCCGGCCCCAGGGTGTTTACGTGGTCTGCAGCGGCCGTGTGAAAATTTACAAATCAAGCCGCACCGGCCAGCAATTGATCACCCGCATCGAATCCCCGGGCGATCTCTTGGGGCATATCGCGCTGCTGGCCGATGAAGGCCCCTATACCGGCTCGGCCGAGGCCCTTGAAACGAGCGTTATCTCCATGGCCGATCAAAAGACTTTCATGGATTTCTTGGCCAATTTCCCGCAAGCCGCGCGGGCTCTGATGCTGGAAATGGCCCGGGATGTGCGCCGAGGGGAAAACAAGGCGAGGGATATCGCCTTCAAGCCCGCGCGCGGACGCCTGGCGGACATCCTGATTAAAATGATGAAGCCGGCCAAACCTCATCCCCTGGTGGCCGGGATCAAGCGCCGCGATTTGGCCGAGATGGCGGGCCTGACCATCGAGACCGCCGTGCGCCTGCTCAAGGATTTCGAAGAGCGCTCCATCCTCAGGAAAAAAGAGAAAGACCTGGTCATCCTGGATCAGGAAAAACTGCGCGCAATGGCCGCAAGTGCGTCGTAAACCCGGCCTGCCTCGTTAGCGTAGCGCCGCACCTTGACAAATCGCGGTTCCGGGGTTAAAAATGCAATAGGCGCATAGAAAGTCCTCCACATCCCATGCCGAAAAAAAGCGGCGTTATTTTGTTGCTTCTGGGGATTCTTTGCGGCGCCGCATCGGCGCAGGAATCCTTGAGGCAGGATTTCCTGGCGGTCCGGCCCGATGCTTCGAAATACGCGCAGGCGCAGACTCAAGCCGCCGGCCAATTCACCGCGCTTTCGCGCCAACTTCCCTGGCTTAAACCCGAAGAGCTTGCGGCGCAAGTCCGGGGCCTGGGCGCCACCCTCGGCGTTTCCGCAAACCAAGTCGAAACGCTCATCCCGCGCTACCTTCGGCTTCAGACGCCGCGGCAATCCGGCGATTCGACTTTCGTCCGCTCCTCGCCGATCTCCACGCTGGACGCGGGCAAGATAAAAGACGGTTTCGGCCATATGGCGGACGGATCGTATCCTCGCCCAGGCCGGGACTTGGACGCCCTGACGGCTGGACGCGCAAACGGGATAAAAACTCCCGCCGCCCGGCCCGCCGTCGTTGGCGGCGGCGCCGAGCCAAAAACCCGGCCGCCGGCCGTTCCGGCTCCGGCCGGCGCCGCCGCGCCTGCGGCTTTCGATGTCCGTATGCTTGCCCAATCGGGACATACGGCGCTGTTCGACGCCGACGCGCGGTTTGCCGGTGTTTTGTTGGGAATCGACAGGAACAAAAAAATCAACCTGCAATCCCTAACCGCGCCCGGCCTTCTCACGGACCGAGAAGCAAAACATTTCACCTATTTTCTTCCAGACCTAACCGAGCTTAAGCGCTTCGCGCTGCTGCCCACGCTGCTGATCGCCGTCGACGGGAAAAAACAACTCGTCTACGGCCTGAATATCGGCGGAAAACCCGCGCTTTCCGCCACTTCTTTCGACGATTCGGGAGCCGTCGTGAATTATTTCCGCGCGGAAGCCTCGGACTTTGACCTGTTGAAAGTATACCGGGGATATTTCTTGCGAGATGGAAGCACGCCCGACTGGGCGGTTAAAGAAGAATATAAGACCGTGCATGGGATTGGCTACGACCCGGCCCAGGGCTTCACTGCGAGCAAAGCCGTGAGCTACGCGAAATGGATATGGGACCAAGGGAAAAAACAACACGTCCTGCTCGAAAATAAAGTTCCTCAGGACGCCAACGCCTGGGATGCGCTTATCGGCAGGAGTTCCTGGATCATGGGCAACGCGCCCATTCTGCGGGAATTAGGCGCGGGCATCGGATTTACAGCGGACCGCGGCAGGG
>Ga0155452_1052_pt2 | contig 9797 bp, 9 predicted proteins | sample RifCSPhighO2_02_FD_111900 | JGI IMG/M metagenome (GOLD analysis project Ga0155452, IMG submission 111900) | Elusimicrobia bacterium RIFCSPHIGHO2_02_FULL_57_9
CACAGGCAAGTCCCAAGCCCAAGGCCGCGGGCCGCAAGCCTCGCTGCTGCGTCCACGAGTCGATCACTTCGCCCAAATTCTTGATGAAAGCCGCGGGGCCTTTTTCCGGCTGAGATGGAATCTGGGTTTGGCTCAGCAGCCGGCCGCGCCGGCCGGAGGCTTCGCAAGCCACGGCCGCCAACTTGGCGCAGGTGCCGCCGACGTCGATTCCAATGGCGGCTTTATGCCTGGGCGTCATAGCAGTCGCGCGGCGCGCCCCACCAGATAGAAAGATCCGCAGATAACGGCTGTTTGAGGGCCGCCGCGCTGCTTGCGCCAGGCCGCGATGGCGTCCTCGGGCTTGCCACCGACGATCACGCGCGAGCGCGGCGCCAAACGCCTGATCTGCCGGGCCAGCTCGGCGGCATTAAGCGCCCGCGGACTTAAAGGCTCAACGGCGACCACATCGCGGCAATGAGCGGCCAACGGCTTAAGCAGCCCTTTGACATCCTTGTCTTTCATAATCCCCAAAATCCAGCGCGTCCGTCCGCCGGACCAGGGAGAAGACTTCCAGGTTTCGGCAAACTGCCTCATGGCCTCTGGATTGTGAGCGCCGTCAAGTACCGCGATTTTCCTCCCCACTTCGCGCACCTCAAAGCGGCCGGGCCAATGCAACGAGGCAAGCCCCGCCTTCCACGCGGCCTCGCTGACTTTAAACCGGCCGCGCAATCGGTCGAGAATGCTGCGGACCAGGGAAACATTGGACGCCTGGCAGCCGCCGAGCAGGCTCAAAGGAAATAGGACGCCTTGAGAGTCCCTCAATATTTGCAGGTTGGATCTCCAATCCATATCAATCGTTTCATAAGATTGGGGCACGATCATCAGCGGCGAGCGCAAGGCCCGGGCTCGGCCGGCGATGACGCGCAAGGCCGCCGTATCTAAATTAGGGCAGAAAACGGGACGGCCCGGCTTGATAATGCCGGCCTTTTCCCGGGCGATAGCCGAAAGCGTCGAACCGAGAAACTGCGTGTGATCCAAAGCGATGGAAGCGATAGCGCTGGCCAGAGGCTTATCGATAACATTGGTGGCATCCAGCCTTCCCCCCAACCCGGTTTCGAGAATAGCGACATCCACGGAATTTTCCTTAAACCATTGAAAAGCGACGGAGGTGAGAAGCTCGAAATAAGTTAAGCGGTTTCCCGGATCGGTTTGCAGGGTTCTAACCATCAGACGGGCAAAATCCGCTCGCGCTATCCAGCGGCCGTTGATCCTGATTCTTTCCCTCACATCAAATAGGTGGGGGGAGTAATAAAATCCCGTCTTATAGCCCGCTTTCCTTAAAACCGAATCAAGAATGGCGCAGACCGAACCCTTGCCGTTGGTCCCCGCCACGTGAATGCAGGACAAGCCCTTATGGGGGTTTTTAAGCCGCGCCAAATGCCGGCGCACCCGGTCTAAACCCAGCTCGATTTTGGTTTCCTGCCTCCGTTCCAGGGCCTCCAGCGCCTGTGGATAGTTCATCTTTTGACCCGGCGTATGCGCGCGCCGACTCGGCGCAGCTTGAATTCCACTCTTTCGTAGCCGCGGTCGATATGATAGACGCGCTGCAGAACCGTGCGGCCATGCGCGGCCAGCGCCGCGATCAAAAGCCCCGCGCCCGCGCGAATGTCCGAGGCCATGATCGGCGCGCCATGAAGCTGCGCAACCCCGGTGATGATCGCGTTATTGCCGCCCACGCCGATCTGGGCGCCCATGCGCGCCAACTCGGCCGAGTGCAGGAAGCGATTTTCGAAAACAGTTTCCTTGACGCGGCTTCGCCCCTGGGCAGAGCACATCCAGGACATCCAAGGGGCCTGCAAATCCGTGGGAAACCCGGGATAAGGCGCGGTGTCCACGGCCACCGCGCGCGGCCTGCCCGTCATGGAAATTTGCAGCCCTCCGGCAATCGCCTTGATGAGCGCGCCGCCGGAGCGCATTTTATCGATCAAGGCTCCCAAATGCCGGCCCTCGGCGCCCAACAGGCGCAAATTGCCTCTTGTAGCGGCGGCGGCTAAAAGAAAGGTGCCGGCTTCTATGCGATCCGGTATCACGCAATGGCGGCAGCCCTTAAGCCTCAGCGTCCCGCGGATTTTAACCACCGGCGTGCCGGCGCCGCTGACATGGGCTCCGAGCCGGTTTAGAAAACGGCCGAGATCCTCGATCTCCGGCTCGCATGCCGCGTTTTGAATAACGGTCAAGCCGCTCACGGCGCAGGCGGCCATCATGAGGTTTTCCGTGGCCCCCACGCTGGGAAATGTAAAGCGCAGACGGCGGGGCTTTAAGGCGGGAGCGCTGAGAATAATGTCGCCGTGATCGGCGATGCGGCGCGCGCCCATATCCGCAAAACCCTGCAGGTGGATGTCGATCGGACGCAGGCCGATGGCGCAGCCTCCGGGGATAGGCACGCGCACCAGGCCGAAGCGGGCCAAAAGCGGCCCGGCGGCCAGCACGGAAGCGCGCATTTGCTTGACTAAGTCGTAAGGGGCCTGGGTTTTGAGCGAACCCTTGGATGTAACCCGCACCGAGTTTCCCCGCAGCTCGACCTTCTTGCCCAGGCTTTCCAGAAGGCGCAGGGTGGTGCGGATATCGCGCAGCAGGACCGGCACATTGTCAATGACGCAGGGATCGTCGGTAAGAAGGGTGGCGATAAGAATGGGCAGGGCCGCGTTTTTGGAACCGCTGACGCGCACGCTGCCGCGCAAGGGGCGAGCGCCTTCTATGATGAATTGATCCACGGATTGGGGCTAATCTATCATTTTTGCGATGACGATACGGTCTCGGTCTTGCAGGTCTTTTCGGATGAGCGGTTTTAAGAAACCCCGCTGCGCGAGAAGCGATTTAACGGCCGATTCCTGATTGGAGCCGATCTCCAAAACCAGAGCGCCCGTTGGCTTCAATACGTTCGGAGCTTCTTTAATAATGGCGCGAATAGCCGCAAGCCCATCGGCTCCCCCATCCAGCGCCAGAAAAGGTTCTTTGCGGACTTCAGCCTCCAGAAGCTCTAAATCGGGAGTCGGGATATAGGGCGGATTGGAAATGACCAGATCGATATTTTTTTGCGGCCAGGGCGAGAACAGGTCCTGCTCGTTGAACCAAATATAGGGGCTGCGGCCGCAGATTCCCGCGTTTTTGCGGGCCAGGACCAGCGCGGCGGGGCTGATATCGGTGGCCTCGATGACGGCATTGGGAAGCAGGCGGCTTAAAGCGATGGAAACGCACCCGCTGCCCGTTCCGATTTCAAGGATTTCCAGAGCCTCCTGCTTGCGGGTTGTAAATAGTTCGGCCGCCTCCAGGGTCAACTCTTCAGTTTCTGGGCGCGGGATAAGGACGCTGTCATCGACTTCTATATTCAAATCCATGAAAGGCTGGCAGCCTAAAACATAAGCCAACGGGATGCGCCGGCCGCGAAGCCCGACTAAACGCTGGAATAAGGAACTCTGAATAGGGGTTAACCGCCGCTGCGAATTGAGCCGGACTTCGTTTCGTCCGGTTCTCAGGATATGCGCCATGATCAGCTCGGCGTTGACCCGGGCCTCCGGCACGCAGCGCGCGCAAAAGGCTGCGACAGCCTCCTCCAGCCATTCTCCGATCGTCTGCGGCGAGGTTTGTACCGTCATGAGAGGCCCATAACCCTGCGCTGAGATTCCTGGCGCAGGGCTTCCAGAATAGGGCCTAATTCGCCCTCCATGATGGCGGGCAGATTGTACCAGGAGCGCTCAAGCCGGTGCTCGGTCAAGCGGTTTTGCGGAAAATTATAGGTGCGTATTTTCTCGGATCGCTCCCCGGTGCCGACCTGGCTGCGCCGGGCCTGGGTATTTTCGGCCGCGCAGCGCTGCCGTTCGGCATCGGCCAACTTGGCCGCCAGCATTTTCATGGCCTTCATTTTATTTTTGAGCTGGGAGCGCTCTTCCTGGCATTGCACCACCAAGCCCGTCGGCAGATGAGTGATGCGAATGGCGGTCTCAACCTTGTTGACGTTCTGGCCGCCCGCTCCCCCGGAGCGGTAGGTGTCGATTTTCAGGTCCCCGGGATCTATGGAAACCTCGACTTCCAAAGCCTCCGGCATCACGGCCACGGTCACCGTTGAGGTGTGAATCCTCCCTGAAGCCTCGGTTTGGGGTACGCGCTGCACGCGGTGCACGCCCCCCTCATGGCGCAGCCAGCAGTAAACCCCCTGGCCTTGAATGAAGATCACTCCCTGCTTGAGGCCCTTAAGCCCGGTGGCGTTGGCTTCCATGAGTTCCACTTTCCACCCGTGCGCCTCGCCGAAGCGGGTATAGGCGCGCAAAAGCTCGGCGGCAAACAAGGCCGCCTCTTCGCCGCCGGCCCCGGCCCGGACCTCCAGAAATACGTTCTTGGATTCCAAGGGATCCTTGGGCAGAAGCTCCTGGCGTATCTTGAGTTCCAAATCCTTGGCTCTTTGCGCCAGCTGAGGTTTTTCTGCCTGAGCCAGTTGCTGCATTTCCTTGTCGCGACCGGCGATCATGGCCTCGAGCTCCTTAAGCTCGGCCTCGATTTTTCGAAGCTCACACAGCTGGGCGATCAGGGGAGAAAGTTCGGAATGCCGGCGGGAAAGTTCTCTGAGCTCGTTGGGCGAAACGCCCCCCCGGCTTAGTTTTTCCTCAATCAGCCGGTATTCGGCCTGAATCTTGGAGAGTTGGGCATCCATAAAATATAACCCCGATTGGTATTGTCAATCGGGGTTCCTCTAAAAGCAAGCTAAGCCGCTTTTGCCGCCTTCTTGGCCGGCTTCTTCGCTGGTTTTTCTTCTTTTTTCGGCGCCGTGGACAGGGTCTTTCTCTTGGCGGCCCCGCCCACATGCACTATTTTCTTGACGGTGGTCTTGACCGGCTTGCGCACGACGGTCTTGCCTTCCGTGGAGGAGTAGCGCTTCTTAAAGCGTTCCACGCGGCCGGCGGTGTCGACCAGCCTCTGCTGGCCGGTATAAAACGGATGGCAGCCGGAGCAAATTTCCAATTTGATCAGCTCCTTGGTGGAGCGGGTCTCGAAGGCGTTGCCGCACGCGCAGATGACCTTGGAGTTGACGTAAAGGGGATGAATCCCTGCTTTCATGTTATCCTCGAATGGTTGAAGTTATTTGATTATATCATATTGACGTTTTAAAATTTCAGCTATGACCCAAAAGACCTATATGTATTTGGGCCTTTGGACACTGGCTCTTGTTTGGGCCAGTCCCTACACTATTCGCATGGATAAAATCGTGGGATTTATTCTATTGCAGATTGCCGCACTGTCATTCGTGGCTCCCATCTGGGCCGCCGGCGAAATGCAGCCGCTGACAAAAAACGATAAAAAATTTATGCAATCGATGGACATCCGCTGCGAAAGTTCCGGTATTTTCGATGGCGGTTATGGCATCAGTATTTACTCCGAGAACGGAGATTTTTTTGCCTGGGTTTGCACTCGAAACTTCGGCGGCTGCATGCCTATCGGCAAACTGGGGCAGCTTAGGCCAATTGCGGTCTCCATCGGCGTCATCGGAAAAACAGAAACCGGCGGGGCTAGTAAACTTAATATCGTCTCAAAAGAAACTGATCCGATTCTTAATGTAGAACTGGAGATCACGCTCCGGCGACAGGACCCTAAATCCGAACATCCCTCTTATCCGGGAGAAATCAAGAAATTCCAAGGCAAACAAGCTTCGGAAGAACTGGACTGCACCTTTTCGCGCTCTCATCCGCGCCAGCGCGGGTGGATTTCAAAAAGCGATTCATTTAGCAGGTAATTTTGATACCAAGGTGACCCAAACGGCGGGACGACTTCGAAGCTATCGGAGAAATTTATCCCACTTTTCTTTTTCCGAAGGCGCCTGCGAACGGCCTGCCAAATGCTTAGCCAGGAAAGGCTCCGCCGCTGCGTAAAATTTCAGCCGGTTTTCCGGACGCGCGAAGCCATGTCCTTCATCGGGGAACACGAGATATTCCACCGGCTTATTATTTTTGCGCATGGCCGCCACGATTTGATCGCTTTCGGCCTGCTTGACGCGCGGATCGTTGGCCCCCTGCGCGATCATAAGCGGCACGCTGATTTTGTCGGCCTTAAACAGCGGAGAGCGTGAATTAAGGAAAGCCGCTTCGGTTTCCACCTTGCCCACGCGCTTGTCGAACAGGGATTTAATCGGAACCCAGTAGGGAGGAATAGATTTAATCAGCGTGACGATACTGGAAGGGCCGACGATATCCACGCCGCAGCTGAATTCGTTCGGGGTAAATGCAACTCCCACGAGGGTAGCGTAGCCTCCATAACTGCCGCCATAAATGCAGACTTTCTTCGCGTCGGCATAGCCTTGCGAAACGACCCACTGCTTGGCATCAAGAAGGTCCGTGTGCATTTTTCCCGCCCACTCCCGGTCGCCCGCGTTGAGAAAAGCCTTGCCATAACCGGTAGACCCGCGGAAATTGACCTGGAGCACCGCATAGCCGCGATTGGCCAGCCACTGCACTTCCGGATCAAACCCCCAGGTATCCCGGCCCCATGGACCTCCATGGACATTGAGCACCATGGGCAGGTTCTTGGGGGCTACGCCGGCCGGCAAGGTGAGATATCCGTGAATCGTCAGACCATCGCGAGCCTGAAACGAGATCGGCTGCATTTTCGATAATTTATATTTCTCAAGCTTAGGCCTATTGCTGAAAAGAAGCCGGGCTTTTTTGTCGCGACGGTCATAGGAATAATAATACACGGGACCGTCGTCCATATCGTAGGAAACAATCCAGGTTTTATCGGCGAGATCGCGGCTGATAATATTAAAATCCCCATCACGAACCTTCCCAAGAACCTCAAAGTCCGGCTTTAAGGACTGGTCAATCAGGGTCCATTCGCTGCGGGCGCGCACGAAATTCGCCGCTTCCAGGGTCCTTTTCGTGGGATGAGTAAGCACGCCGGCCACATCATAAGTCTTGTCCTCGGCGATTACCTTATGCCTATTGTTGGCGAGGTCGAACTCAAGCAACCGGGCCGCATTGGCATCGACGCTAGACATGACCCAAACGCCTTTGTTATCAGGCGTAAAGGCGGCAACGCCTCCGAAGGCTTCATCCGCGCTCCATTTCTGGAACACGCGCCAAGCGGATTTAGCGTTGTCGCGGATACGCAGCTCGGTTCCGCCCTCGGGCGTCTGCACCGAAGCGACCCGGACCTCCATATTATTATCCACGCCCCAGTCGGAGACATCTCCCGGATTCTTGGTATCCACGTCCACCGCCCCGTTTTTGAGATTAATCCGGTAAACATCATGAAGCTTGCGATCTTCCAGGTTCAAACCTACGAGAATCTCGTAAGGGAAGCCCGGATCAACGGCGACGATTTGGGCCTGCACCCCTTGAAACGGGGTTAGATCCCGAGTGTTCTTGGTCTTGATGCTGGTTTGATAAACATGCCAGTTTTCATCTCCATCTTGGTCCTGGAGATAGATAATGTGCTCGCTGTCCTGCTGCCAGAAAAACCGCCGGACGCCGCGCTTCTTATCAGCGGTTGCCACATGGTCGTCGGTTTTGCCTATTGTTCGTATCCAGACGTTCAAGACATCCTTTTCTGGAGCGAGGTAGGCCAGTCTCTTGCCGTCAGGTGAAATCTTGGGAGACGCTTTAGTCGGATTTCCTAGCAAGACTTCCCGGGGAATGAGAGTCGAGAGCTCGGCGAATGCGGCTTGGGTCAAGAGCAGCGGCAAGATATAAAAAGCTGTTTTCATTTTCATTGGTAACGAATTATAGCAGTTGGGCGGCAAATATGATACATTCGGCCTGCTAACCACATGTTCGAACGCCTTAAGCTTTTGCTCTTCGGAGCCCCCCGGAATATCGAAGATCCCCGCGTTTTCCATAGTATTTCCCTCATCGCCTTTCTAGCCTGGGTCGGCCTGGGAGCCGACGGGCTTTCCTCCTCGGCCTACGGCCCCGAGGAATCCTTTAAAATGCTGGGCCAGCACCATTATCTGGCCGTGCTCTTGGCCATCGCCATCGCGGTAACCGTTTTCCTCATTTCCTTGTCTTATGCCTACATTATCGAGCATTTCCCATTCGGCGGGGGAGGTTATGCCGTTACCAGTCGCCTCTTGGGCCCGGCTTCGGGGTTGGTTTCCGGTTCGGCTTTATTGATTGATTATGTCCTGACCATATCGGTTTCCATCGCCGCCGGAGCCGACGCCTTTTTCAGCTTTCTCCCATTGTCCTATCAACCCTTAAAGCTACCCATCGAGTTCGGGGTCATCGGACTGTTGACGGGCATCAATCTGCGCGGCGTGAAAGAGTCCATCAAGATTCTTATGCCCATATTCATACTGTTCATCCTGACCCATATGGTGCTGATAGGCGGCACTATTTTCCTGCATTTGACGGATTTTCCGGTGGTGGTCCGGGAGACGCGCTCCGGCTTTGATACCGGAATGGCCGCCCTGGGCTTATCCGGCATGGCCGCTCTTTTCCTGAGGGCTTACTGCATGGGCGCCGGAACCTACACCGGAATCGAGGCTGTATCCAACGGCCTGCAAATCATGCGCGAGCCTAAGGTGGAAACCGGAAAGAGGACCATGCTTTATATGGCCGTTTCCTTGGCGGCGACCGCGGGCGGAATCATTCTCTGCTATCTGCTGATCCATGCCGAGCCAACCACAGGCCGGACAATGAATGCCGTCTTGACCTACTCTTTCGTGGATAGTTTAGGGTTGGGCGGAGGCAATGTCGGACGCTCTTTCATCATAACGGTTCTTTTCGCCGAAGCAGCCCTGCTTTTCGTTGCCGCTCAGGCGGGCTTCATCGCGGGACCGCGCGTGATGGCCAATATGGCCAGCGATTTATGGCTGCCCCACCGCTTCGCCACCCTTTCCGACCGCCTCACTATGCAGGATGGAGTTTTGATTACCTCCGCCGCGTCCATCATGACCCTGCTCTATACGCAGGGAGCCACCCACACGCTGGTGCTGATGTACTCGATCAATGTGTTCATTACTTTCTCATTGGCGCAGGCCGCGATGCTCCGGTTCTGGCTGCAAAATAAAAGCAAGTACGCGGACTGGAAGCGAAAAATCAGCGTTCACATAGCGAGCTTTGCCCTTTGTTTTTCAATCCTAATCGCCAATATCATTGAAAAATTCACCGAGGGGGGCTGGGTGACCCTGCTGATCACCGCGACCTTGATCGCGCTGTGCCTGGTGATCAAGGGCCATTATCTGGTGGTCAAGAAAAATCTGTCGCGCCTGGATGAAATACTGACCACGCTGCCCGAGACTCCCCATGAGGCGCCGCCGCCTCTCAATCCCAAGGCCCCCACGGCCATTCTGCTAGTAGGCGCCTTCGGCGGAATGGGCATTCACGCCCTGTTGGCCATACAACGCCTTTTTCCGGGCTATTTCAAGAACTTTATCTTCATTTCCGTGGGCGTCATAGACAGCGCCACCTTTAAGGGAGTGGAAGCCGTAGAGGAGGTGCGGGAACGCACCGAGCGGGCGCTCAACCGTTACGTGGAGCTGGCCAGGCGCTGGGGATTAGCGGCCGATTACAGGATGAGCCTGAGCACCGAGGTCCTGGAGGAAGCGGAGAGTATTTGCCTGCAGCTCAATAAGGAGTATCCGCGCTCAATCGTATTCGCCGGCAAGCTGGTCTTCGAGCAGGAGCGCTGGTTCCAGAGGCTTTTGCACAACGAAACCGCCTTCCAGATTCAGCGGCGCCTGCAGTTCGCGGGGTTAAATACGATGGTGCTTCCGGTCAGGGTGATGTCGGCCGCCCCAACGCCGGCTGGGCGATAGCCCCCGCCCCCTCCCG